>Ga0194135_10000831_pt1 | contig 18099 bp, 12 predicted proteins | sample LitLau_LLRF_2013_FD_134024 | JGI IMG/M metagenome (GOLD analysis project Ga0194135, IMG submission 134024) | Freshwater sediment microbial communities in response to fracking from North America - Little Laurel Run_MetaG_LLRF_2013 (version 2) | ecosystem: Environmental > Aquatic > Freshwater >...
AGTTTTCAATTCGTATTTTTTACGTATTATTGAAGTAAACTAAATTATAATTTAGTAGTACAATTTATATAGGGAAGTTGAAGACTGTGATTCTTCAAATGTAAAAGATACTGAAGAAAAAGTAGACTCTGGTGCTAACTCCGACGACCCCAATAGTGGTAAGTGTGGGTGAAACAGATGAAACCTCTATAAAGAGAAGGAAAAGATCGCTTGTAAACGACCACGTTAGCGATAGCGAAGGTGGCATAATAAGTGATGAGTCTGATTCTGAAGATTTAGAATCTGAAGAAGCAACTAATGCTCCTGAAAACGTTCCGTTTGGGTTTGAGCTGTTTACTTTAATGGAAACATGATACGGTAGCAAAGTAGCAATATTGCCATGCCAGCCTTTGTACTCCAGTGTATGTACTAAAGCTAGTTTAACTATGATTGACCATCATGTGAAAGTATTCTCAGGCAACTTGAAACATTATGGGTAACTACACAGTTAAATATTTTATCGTAACTTCTTTTCTCTAGGAAACACTTGTTCCTGTAAATTATATCAAGTTCAAGTAGACCGTCGTCCTTTTGGTCTTTGGGAACTCACGAGCCAAATCAGGAAAAATATTAATTAAAAGGTAACGAATCAAGACCGCATGTTCTAGATTAATTACTTCATTTGACATTAAACAAGAAGTATTAGCATTGCTCGTACCATTTTGGTTTTATGAAATTTCCGTGAAATGGGGTAATGTGAGTATTTTATTGCCTCATTCAAGAAGTTAATCTGACATATTTCAATCTGACTCAACAATCCTCCACAAGGACTACGTAAAGTCAAAATGGTCAAGATTTATCATTACACCAACTACGACGGGAAAATTGCAGTCGAAAAAAGTGGCTTTTTGAAAATGTCTAAAGGGAAAGTAGGAGACGCAGTCTACGGAGACGGGATGTACTTAACATTAATGGGACCCCATGAGCCAACCGAGTTCCTCATTATGAACAACCGGGCACAGAATGGAATTTTGAATTTAATTCGTCACTTTTGCCCTCAGCACAGAAGCGCATTCACACCCACGAACTTCCTGAGCTTGGAATCATTTTCTTCCGAGATATCTGGAATTACTCTAGAAGATACTTGCCTATCGGAAACAGTAAAGCTCAGCGGAGAGATGCGAAAGGTTGTGGATATCATGTAGAAAGAGGAACTGTAAATATCTGCTGGATGCTGAAAAGTTGCTGTGTGTTTCCAACTTGATGAAATTTCGCCCTTTTATCTTCAAAACGGACAACTTGCAAAAATACAAAAATGGGAACTAGGTAAATACAACTTCACAGCGGTCAAACAGGTAGGATGGAGGAATCGGAATAAACATGAACGTAAAGAAGCTGCAGAGGAACAAATCTGATCCTAAAAGCCATGCTTAAAATACATGTGACGTATTTCACAGGGTTTAACTAGCTGAGAAGATAAAAAAGCAAGAAAAGCCAGGTCGGAAAACGTGGAAACAACTTAAGAAGATTTTTTCATCTTAACGAAGATTCTCATTTAGAAGAGAAAGAGAACAACAAGAATAAAGATGGAATTGATGGAACTAATGCTGATTATGATGACCAAGAGTCGGTCTTGTCAAACGAAGAAATGAATGACAATCTTTGCTTTCTCTGCTTCATAAATATATTTTGCTTCTGAAATACGAATTTATGAGGTTCAAGTTTTATTCACATTCAGTGCGTGAGTTTTTAGAAAGTTACATATTAGAATAAATTTGAGCTTTAGTTAAAGGTTACAGCAGAATTTATTGATAGTACTTTATTTACTGTATATTAGTTCAAAGTTCTTAAAATGTATGTTTATCTATGAATTCAAATGTCTCCGATGTTGCAAATATCTATATCCAAGAATTCCCTTAATTCTAAATCCCAAATCCAATTTGTCATCATTACATTTAGATTTGCATGCAACTTTTCTACCTCTCTACTTTCTACTCTTACTCTTGATTAAAAGTTTTTTGTAATTGTAATTATATATTTACCTTGTGTAATAAAGCTATAAAATAGGTAACTTAATAATGATGATGCTATGATGATGATGATGAAATGAAAAACAAGTCATTGTTACAGCTGTGTAATATTGTAGAAACTTCGGAGATCTTGAAATTAACCAACAAAAGTGAGATTAGTAAAGTGACACACTTACTTAAATCATTCTCAAACCAACATCTCACAAAAAGTGATGGAATGATTTTAAAATAAGCTTCCTCTCACTTCTTACATCTTGTATCCTGTCATAAAATGTTAAACCTGCACTACAGAAATACACAGGACTTCAAGAAATGAACTAATGACGTCGAGTTTTGGAGTTTTCTCTATACTAACAATTGGGGATAAATATATTCCTCGAAATATAACTTATCTCGTGATGATCACTGTAAGTTTATATGTGTTTGAGCAACGTTATGTCAATATTTCTAAGGCTAGGTAATCGTGTGGCAGAATGTTCTACTTAGGTATACATAATTAAATCATAAATCATAACACAATGAGCATTGAATAGACGAGAGACTTTTCACGTTCTTTTTAATTACTGAATCATGTCCACCAGAAACAATAAAGAGATGTGAGGAGCATGTTGCTATGGATTGGGTGAGAGTTGTCAAGTGAAAATGTACGACAAATAAATTACAATTTGTTTTTAGTAGTTGGTAAAGTCAATCGTATTGCAAATTTTTAAGTAAGACAAAACTGGGTTAAACTTATACACTTACAGGTCAACAATTCTAGTTTATATCACAACGAAGTAACTTGAAATAAATTTATGTTTGTTAAGGTTTTTGCCTGCAATATATATTTATGTTTGTAAAGGCGGTATGCCACATCGACCATATAAATACATTCAACCACTGCTACTTGGCTACCTATGTTCAGGCATTACATTAGCAACATGTTAATAAACGTTTCGGCGTTAGGATTTACCAAAATAAATCTTGCATCCATTCATAAGAATTTTTGCAATAAGATTCTTACTTCTTGTCCCGTCCCAAATAAATTTTTTTTCTATATTCAGAACCAGTTTTCGTGACGTCACCAAGGCATTACTGTAGAAATCATGTACACAGGTCAAAGTTCACTGAGCTTTTGTTTCTTGAAATAACACCCAATTAAACAATAATAATTAATAATTAATTAATCCTTTATTATTCGCAATTTTTAGTAAAAAATCAACTAAAAAAATAATTGTATTAGCAAATTAATATACTTTAATTAATATACTGAATATAACTTCTAACTAGATCTGGAATGGGGAAGGACCTAGCTGTCAGTGAGTTTCATTTTTACATTGTTCCAACGCATTAAAATACCTCCTTAATTACTCATACTCGCATACCTGCCCTGTTCATATACACAGGACTTCATGAAATGGACTTATGGGGTCGAGTCTTGCTTATAATTACAATTCTTGATAAATATCAATAAGGTAGTTCCAATAGGAAAAGACTACAAAAACAATTGCACTAATTAAAGTTAAACTACGAACTTCTAATTTTGTAGAAATGTTTACGCCACTTGTAATACTTTCTTTCTACTAACAAAAAACTGCTTGTCTGCTTTGTCTCAGGACAAAACATTCTTACTTTTTTAAATCGCATTTAATTAGTATACACAGTATACTCATAGAATTCTTAGTCCAATTCAAAAAGCATACTATAGTATTTAAACTTACCAATGAAAGTCACACAAGTAATAAATCAATAGAGCAACCCTCATATGGGAAGTGTAGTCGCTTGTGATTTTTTGGTTTTTAAAAATAAAACTACAAGAATAAGAAATTTTTCTCCCGTGCCTTTTACCTATAACATGAATATCGTAAGGTTGCTGCTGGCTGGTGTACAGCTGAATGATCTTTTCTGCGTAATATTTTTTGAACAATCAATTCAGGATTACGGATTTCTGATAACAAAATATTATCAAGAGACCATGAGAAAATAACTGAATCATGATAACTGCATACATATATGGCTAAATATGTCAATTTTATAAATTATTCATCTCGTTGTGACAAATTAGAACAGATGGCATGAGGATTATGAAGCCATGTCTCCAAATTGATGAATGCTTTGAATCCAGTGTGCTCACATTTTCGAATAAAGTTTTCGCTTTATGCACCGTTAGGTTAGGCCAGTTAGTCAGGTCATATATCAAAAACCAGCGGCTTTTAACAGAGTTCACGAGAGTTTCATAAGCTTTTATTAACTACGTTCTTGAAAAAACCCTTGTTACTTATACGCAGCATGAATGTCTGGAACAAAATTTAAGACTTACCTAATAATTATGCATATTATATTACAATTTTCAATTAACACCGTATAAATGTATTTCAGAGAGGTGGAAATTTTGGTATTATTAGTAAATTGGTATCTCTTGCTGATACTTTCTAACCAAACCTGCACTTCACAAATACACAGGACATCAATAAATGGACTTATGGCGTCGAGTCTTGTTTATGATCACAATGAAGGATACATGTGAATAGGAACAATTTTAATCATGAAGTTCAGCATGCCGTTATCTTCAGTTTGGTCCAAAGATTAAAACTGTGGCAGTCAGTGCTTAGAAAAATTCTGAGTCACCTGGTTGCTACGAAGAAATTTGGCTTAGTGATGAAATAGAGGCAAAAGAGATTGTTCCCAGTTGCAAAAGGATTTCTTTTTACTAAAACTGACCACTTTCCAGTAGGCTCAAGTGTAAATAGGAGAGTTTATTTAGGGGGTGGAAAGTAGAATTGGTTTGTTAGAAAGTCGTAAAGTCTGGTGGAGCCAACGTTAACCTCAGCTTGAAGAATTTCATATTGATAGGAAGATTTCCGAACTAGAAATGTCTTGTCTTTTACACTCCAAGAGTTATTTGAAATTAGTGCCACAGACAACTACGAGTGGGAAAATTAGGAAGAAAAATTACTACCACTAATAGATCCTCCTAGAATGCGAAAGTCTTGTGCACTCACGAGACTGGAAATTGAATTCCGTAACAAAATCAAATAGAAACAAAAGCCTGTAGTTCGGCTTTGTTTAAAAGAATAACAAGGCGATTTAAAGTAGTGTAGTTGCAGTGTGGAAGCATTCTTTCAAACGTTTATGCAACAGACTAAAATTTCAGCGGCTAATGTGAATTATATTACAACTTATTATTTGTTGGACGGCATCGATGAAGTTAAGCCAGAAAACCATGAAAAAATGTTGCAAGTGATGCAGTTTCTTCTTTTTGGTGAAGTCAGCCTGTGGAAAGTCAGTCAATATTGTCTAGGTCAAATTGTATGTCCAGCTTGACCACATCTTAAACGGTTGTTAGAAGTAGAAAATGAAGTAAACTTTTACACTCTGCGTCCTTTCTCGCAAGAACAACAAGTACAATATTTGCAAGTCAATCTTTAGAGGCTAGGAAATGACAACCTATTGTTAAAAAAATCCCAGAATCGATCAAATAACTCCTGCCCAATCCTCACATGCTCAAACTCTAGATCGTTCGAAAATGTCAAAATCCCAGACTGATAATCGCTTTACACATTTCAAAATGGAATGGCACATTGGAGTCTTATCAAGAATTCGTAAGAAATATAGAATTGGTAGTTGTCTAACTGTCAAGGTGAGTAGGTGTTTAAATTTACTGGCAGCTTTTAGAAAAATAATTCACCAACAGGGTTAAATAGCATCAATACTGCATACTTATTTTTTAAAGTTTGCAAATGCAAGTAGGAGTTTTAAATTATTATTGTCATATTAAAAATTGAAGTAACAAATGTTTTCTGAGTTAAAATGGGAATTCTGTAATTTTGATACAGCTTTTTCTATTTTTTAGTAAGAGTAGCGAATTCGGTTATATTGTCAATATCTGTTCGTTGGTGAATCTTAATATTTGTGTAAGGAACCCGTCTGCAACAGCTGAAAATCATTTGAATTGTAAAGTGTTGTTTGTAGCCGCAGATAAGAATAAAACTCAGAAGAAAAATTATCAGCCATCTTATAATATTAGTAAAAACACTTTGATCTGTAAGCATACTCAAAATTCAAAATATAGTTTAATGAGATTTGAGAGAAGAGAGATCAGACCGTTTTAAACATTTTTTAATGAAATCATCCTGAAAAATAACTAAGTTTAAATTAAAACAAAATATGCAAACCAAACTTTGCATTGAGGTGGTGTCGAAAGATATTTCTGTTTCCTATTTTGATTCATTTGAGTATAAATTACATTTCCTTTCACAGTAATGAAGTAATTTTTCACATTGGAAAGATTCTGCTTTTGATCCTCGATGAAAAGGGTTCCTATTAAAATTGTGGAGTGGAACTTCCCAATATTTTAAGTTCCTTGGGAAGACAGGCTGAGTTTTGAAAACAACTTCTAGTGGTGGAGGTATTATGTATATTCATAATTAACTTGCAGGACCAGGGAAATCGAACAACTCTGTTCTGTTAGCATACTCGGTTAAGAAACTAAATCGGTAAAAATTGAAAAAAAAACTAGGCAGATTTGAATCTAGAACGTGGGAAAATAGTTTCACAGGTGTTAAATAAGCTAGATAAGCTATAAAATGTAAAAAATTGAATCTCAAAATTGAAATAATATGGGAGTTTACCATTTGGTTTAAAACTACGCCGAGGATGAAAGTACTCGGGAAAATTAATTTTCATAATATACACTCTGATTGGTACTTTACAAAAGATCACAATAACATGCAAACAAATAGGTATTGCATTGTTAGTTTTGAAAGAGGTTTTTAGAAAGATGAAATAAGATTACTGTTTATAGACGGTATTTATGTACTCTTGAGTAAAATGTTAATTTAAGAATATAGTTTGCGGATAACAAACAAACAAACCCTTTAGCAAGACAGCCTTGTTCAAGCTGACAAAAGTAATGTAACGTCAGTTTACTGTAGTCAAGAAGAGAAATATTTATTACTTTAAACCTCCAGCTCTACATCCAATGACGCAGTTATGATATAGTATTACATTAATAACATTCTAGGTGCTTGTAAGAGAAATACAAGATAATAAGTTTTAGTTTTTTATTGTAAAAGAAAGTTCCAATATGCTAAGGTGTGTCAAAGATAATTTTGTATTAATGGATTGTGGATTTTCAATTTCATTAAAAATTATTGTGAATTGTTCCAAAGATCTGAATGTATAACTTACTGGCCAAAATTCCAAGTGGACGTTTCCATTGGTATAAAGAATTACAAAATGTCGATATATTGATAATTGAATCCCTACTAACGATTGCAAGGTTAGTAAAATTCTTCGGTGACTACCATGACAAATCTATTAAGTATATTGTTGAATTTCTCATGTGGCCTAGGTCTCAAAAATGAACTGTTCAATGTAAGAAAAACATGTGGATGTTTTTGATACTTTCAAGCAAACCTATCTTCCCTATGTACAAAAAGCACATCATCTTTTACACATTGCAAAGTAGAGCAATTGCTCATTCATGAACATTAGGGTACGTGTTAATACCACGTAAAAATATCTTCAATGGAAAAATGAGTTCATTTAATCGCGTTACAAGTAAGAAAAGAGGGCGACAAGGTTAGGATAAAACACAATCAAAAAAGTACTTATACTCAAGATATGAGCTAGACGAGTGTCGTGATCATTGAAGTCTAGACATAGTTTTGAAATCAACTTCTTTTATTCGTTTCCGTTTCATTACGAGAAACTGGAAGTTTTTCTAAATTGAATTTCACTTACAGCCAATAGAAAGTTAAAGGTGTATGTATATACAGTAAAACAGCTCCGTGCTTCGTTTAAAGTAGAAGAAAGCTGTATTCGCAAGTACATCTTCAAGTATAATAGCATTGGCTGATAGAGCTGATGCTCGTTTATATAAATGCGCGAACATTTTCTTCTAATAAAACTCCTGAATAGGCGACAACTTAATGTTTACTTACTTTCCAATTGCTCTGCAAGTCGAATAATTATATGCATGATTCCAATAATCAATATATTCATTGTTGGAAATAACAAGTAGAGTAAAATGGTAAATAAATCATACGCTTTAGTCGCAATGAAATTAAATAAAAGCAATATATCTTCACCCATATCTAGCGAAAAGAAAGAGTTTCCGTTGAAACTTCCCTATTGAGGAACAAAATGTGATTTCATTGTGAAGTTTAATTAATTTATGAGCTCTGTTGCAGTAGTCAAAACTAATATTGTCAGCTAATGAGCATACACAAGTTGCCACTTTGTTGCGTTGTTTTTTTAACCCAGGTTAGAAGAAGGATGATAATAAACAAGAGGATTATTCTCTAAACAACACATATACAGAGCGCGGCTATGTATATTCTTAATACATACTTAGTCTCGTTTATTGATCTAAGCTACTTTAAGAATAACCTCTGTAATATACAGGGAAAGCTGTGAAAGAAAGATTGTATGGTAGTGATGGGTGTGCCTAATTTCTCTGAATACCTTGAAAAAATAGGAACTTACTTATTGTTAATCTTCCTGATCGGACATAATTTTTGTTCAGTTCTAATCTTTTTTTATAATGAAATCTTACAGGCGGACGCGACCAATATTTTGATGATCTATAAAGGGATTGCTAAAAAGGCATCGGTTAATATCTAATTAGGAGGTTTGCTTTGATGTCTCTTATGCTCTTGAAACAAAGTCCTCGGTATCTGTTGCATTCATTCGCAATCACAAATTAGAATAATAATTTGCAGTGTTTACAATTTTAAAAAAATTGACAATAGATGCTAGACCAAAGTAAGTGTTAAAATATTTTTAATGGAATAGAACTTGATAGTAAATGCCTCAAATGTAACTCAGGCTATATTTTCCTCAAGATAGAATACTATCTCCTGAAATAAAAAAAGTTGGGTACACATTTTCTTATATGGCACTGAAGAAAAACATTTTGATGCTTTGATTAAACAAGGAAATACAAACCTGATACCAAACTCTGAGATACTCGTACGTACAATAATTTCTCTGCAAACAAAGAAAACAAAGCAAGCAAACAAACGAACAATTCATTTCCTTCCTTTAATTTCCCTTGGTCACCAGTCACCATTGCAAAGGATGAACCGTGAATGTGTTCAGTCCGACCTTTAGGGGGGGGGTGGTTTTTATATATATAGCTTTCATCGTGAAACCAATACAATGAAAACCGTTTGTATTCCGGGGTTGATGTCCAATTCTTGGATTATACCCTTTCCCAGTCTCTGGATTAAGAGTAATTCTGAATTCTCTGAAACTCATAGTTCCATAGCAGTTCTCAATTGGTTTGTATCAAGTGAGTACACAATTTCCATCGAGGAAAGTGTCCATCAAGCAAGCTTTAACAGTTAAATTGGGTTCATTCAAAGATATCAACTCCCGAAAGAAGTCAATCCATCTACGAAAATTATTGCTAAAAAGATATTCCACAAATTCCACTTTCGATTCCTCCGATAACTCTTGAGTGTCTAATAAAGTTTCCGGTTGATGAATTTCCAGTTATTAGTATTGGGTCTATTGAATCAAGGACTTTGAAGTAGTCTGTAAAGACTACTTGATTTTTCGATAGAACGATATCTGCTTTTACGAATAATTTGTAGTGAAGTTATTTGATTGAGTGGTCGATAGTTCTCACACACAATCGTAATTTGGTAATGAATCTTTTCACCTGTGGGATAATCTGCATGGAAAGATTGAGGCAATACACGAGAAATGGTGTTCTTTTTAATGTCTCGCAAAGTGAAACTCACACTTTGAGGAGACTCAGGAGGAGCAGATACTTTAAGGATTAAATTGCCACTCAGGTTTGCACGTTGAAGTGGAATATTTGACAAAAAATCTTCCGCTTTGAGTGTACATATTGTGGAGTAATTTGGGAGAACCAAGATTTCTTATGTCAGGAACAAACGTACGTACTACAAACGTAACAGGCTTTTCTGATTCTGCAAAGGCTACGATAATGGAATAATCTTGGTTACGATTTATATTATTTGGAGCTAATACAACGAAATTTATTTCTCATTTGTTTAATACATTAGTTTACCGAGTAAGTTATATCAGCACGAACAGTTGCCCCCGTAATTTGGATGAACAGATAAACTCAAGAGTGGAATGAAAATGTGGTTTATTGAAAAAAATGAGCTTGGAGAGATATTACTTAGCACAAGCAGCACTGAAAGAGAGACTGGTCTTTTATTCTTGTATCTGATGAAAGACGGGATTATATTCAAAATCAATAACTTGACTCTACAAATCTTGTCAACGTATTTCACAAAAGAAATTAAATACAAAATGGTTGACTAAACTCACTGAAATATAGTTTAAGTTGTACTAGGAATTACGTATGCGTCTGGAAGTGTTTTTATAGTGAAATCCTGACCTTGATTACCCAGAGTGAGATCAATGGTTGTCACCAAATGTGTCTGAGACTTAAGACAGTGGAAGCAAAATGTTTATTAAATAACTTGATGTGTTTATCCGAAGATTAATTCCAGTAATGTTTTTAAAGATTGTTGGATGTCTGTCTATCCATCATTAACATTATGCTTTGTAGAGTTTTCATAAATATCCGTGATTTTAATAGACTTCCTTTTATTATTGCTTTGCAATATTATTTTCGCATTATATTCAATATTTCACTATATTTTAAGTGAGTTCTAAATCCCACCAAAAAGGATTAAAGTGAGTTCCGAAACCGAACTCCCTGTTTGTCAAAGTTTTCCACCATCATCGTTAATGTTAACACTCCATTATTCATTATGGAACAGATACCAATACAGAATCGTAATAAAACATGTACGAGTACGTAACAACAGCTTTTGCATAATTGCAGCACTTCAGAGTCGGTTCCTCCCAAATCGCGATTGCTATGAATCTTGTGAAGTACAGGTAGAAAAGCTGAGAACACTCTTTGAACTATTGCAGCACTTCAGAGACGGTTCCTTCCAACTTGTGTCTTCTATGAATCTTATGTAGTACAGGTAGAGGACACTTTTTGCATAATTGCAGCATTTTGAAGTCCTACTACTTTGATTTTGGTGTTGTTATGACAATCGAAATGCTGTACTCAAGCGTAGTGGCTCATTCTATGAGCAGTTATGACAATAAATCAATCGATCAATCAATCAATGGAATACCTTTATTAAGATTTACAGCCTAATAATCTTTATTAAGTTAGCAATAGTAATATTGTTAACAGTTTCATGTGTACTGGGAAAGTCTCATTTTGCCTCCGTGGTTCTACTGAAAAAAGTCAACTTACATTTGAAAGCAAATGACAAAGAATAATTTGAAGATAGTCTTGTGATATTAAGAATGTTAACTTGAACTTTGATTACTCACTGACTGCGAGATCAACTATTAGCAATCAAACTGAAGCTCATTGAATTATTAAAGACTTGTTGTTGTCAGTCTAAACTTTCAAGTAATGATTAATTTAAACTGCTAAGTAATGATTTATTTAAACCAATAACTAATAATTTAATTAAACTTATTTTTAGTGTGGTGGAACATTCGGTACTGCATTCTATTATTCATGCGCACGTGCTTTGGAAAACTCTTCATCTGGTCAAAATTGTCTAAATTATGATTTTGACACTCTGAAACCCTAATAGGAAAATTTGCTTTTCATGAACGCATCTGTTGACTTATCCAGTGAGACATTTTTATCCATTCCGTGTTTAGTGATTGTCCACGACACTTCGTTAATATTCTCAACAGATCCCCCCAATTTAAAGTAAATATCCATCAGCACAGTTTCGGTATTATCAGTTGCATTCACTTGATATAGAATCACAGGGGACGACCAATGCATGTTTGTTTTAGATTAATAAAATACTTCTTTACTTGAGCTCGTCTTTGAGTTTTGTACACCCATAAAGTTTTAAAAAGAAAATCGGAATTGCAATATTGTGTGGAATAAAGATATCAAACGTGTCATTTAGTGGTTGGAAGGAATTCAATTTCGAGTTAAAATGAATTAATTCCCGAGTAATAATAATTTGATTAGAGTAAAGAAGTGTACAAAACGTCAAATAAATTTTTTCCTGCTGAAGGTATAAATTGTGATTGAAGGTGAAAATAAGCTTTCTTCTCTCGTTCAATATTTCCTTCTGAATTGATTAATGTTACTTTGAAGTTCGGATTGTTCTCCATTCCAGAATATTTTCCAAAGAAGGGAAATGTTTTAGGCTCCTTGAAAATTTGTACTTCTTGAATCGTCAGATCCAAATTCTGCAATAAAAACTCCACTTTCATTGTCTTTCCTGGGGGAAAATAATTCGTATAGACAGTTTTCTTTGTAGCGTTTATCAAGTTTAATCTTCGAGTTTGTTATTCTAGTTCCCAATCTACAGCGAGTTCATTCAGAAATTCTTCGTGACTAATCTCAAAAGGAAAAAGATCCATTCGAATTAAACCAAACCATAAACTCAGAACAAATATTCCATTATTGTTAATTGGAGAAATTTTATTCCAAATTAAATCCACCTGATAAATGTTAATACTTCAATAGGCTTGTACATTTTACCTGGTGTTCTTTTAAGCATACTTTCTTCACAAAATGAACTGAATTCAATAGATATTCTGCTTCTTGCTTGGAAATGTGGATATGATTTTATATCTAGTTATTTGACTGTGTCAATAGTTATTTGACCTTCTCCTGTTTTCAGGTTTATAGAAATGGGAAATTCTAGTGACTTATTCTAGTTGATTTTGTTGGCTAATATAATTACTCAATTTCCACCGAGAAAACTATATTCCACCAAAATATCTTTCTACCAATTTGTGTACAGCTAATGATGGAGAAATATTATATCACTCAGGAAACCCAACCAGAGAATAAACATATCTGACGTAGAAAATGGGAATATAATATTAACCCACGAATTCCCATTCAATTTCACATATTCAAACATGTTTTGTTCTGCTCCATAAATATTGGATAAAAAACGAAAGTCACATTTCCTTCGTATGATTTATCCTAACTATTTTTCATTGTTGTCTGAACTAGAAATAACTCTACTCCAATGAAAGATTCAGGAACTGTCACATGCAGTGTTATTGGAGGTGGAGGAATTTTTCAGATGTTCATAATATTGCATGAGTTTAAACCCACACGTCATTTTAATTAGAGTTGTAAAAACCTTCACCCAGCAGATTTCTAAAGCCCAAGCATTGGAGTACACGCTTATTGATAAAATGTTCGTTTCCAAGTCTTTTTCATTAATGCTTTCTGATTTATTATTGTATTTCAGGGTCCATCTTCTAATGTAATATGCAGCAATTCCATTTCCAATCTACATCACAAATTAATTTGAAGAAGAAACAGTTTTAAGCAGTTATTCATCAACAACAAAGCCAATAATCCTTGTAGCCAGTGTATCATCTCCTCTGAACTGAAGCACGGAAGACGATCTCAAAAACATTAAAGCATTTATAAATAATGATGATTCGAGATCTTCGCAGCACATGAAAACTGTAACTCACCCTGAAGATTTCGGGAATCGGGACTACGCTTGTGGATTTTGTCGACAGAAGTTCTTTATAGAAGAACAAAGGGAAGATCACTGACAGTCCCATTATGAAACTCCAAAACCATATCGTGCCTACGCTTGGAAATAACCCGTATATCCTTGCAATGAGCGTGGAAGGAAGTTTGCACGTATGGAGTATTGCATGGCTCACAGAAGTTTCGGAGATGGAAGAAACAGTTAAAAGGGAAATCCATGACGACATACGCATTCTTCAAGGTATCGTAATCAATAACCTACGTTTGAGCATCAACTCTTCTTACCAACTATCTCGTCACCAGAATTATAAAAGCTAATAATACATATATCTCTAATAATAATATACGATTTTCAACCCGTAATGGCAATAAACACAAAACATCGCAAGAAAACAAGAAATTAGTATTCTCATAGTCTTGTATACTCACAGTATTTATTGTACTTAATTAAAGTTCTCGAATAAATCGTACATAAGAGACCGCTTGTTGAAATCTTTAAACAGGTCCACGAAAAACTATGCTGGACTCATATTACTACAACTAAACCATATATAGCATGCATTTGCATACAGGATTTTCAATCTCTAATCTCATAGACCCAAAAAATCGCAGAGAACAATAGCAAACATGCTCGTAGTCAAGCTTGCTAATTTATAGAAAAAAGTTTTAGTTTGCAAATACAGTTGGAGCTGCTGCTGCTAAAGCTACGTGTATGAAATTATACTTCTCATGCATAAGTCAATCATTCATCATTTTCAATTCTCATCATTAGCCTGTAATTTATTATAATTCCTTCTCTTTTCTTTCTCATTTTGACTATTGATAATTGTCCTGTCCTTCTATTTATAAAACCTACCCAAGCAGATCTCTTTAGCCCAGGTAACTTACTTATGACCCACAACACTCAACCCATGTTTATTATTTATGTTGTCATGAATGTGTCGCTTTCAAATATGGTTGACATTTTCAACATTCAGGCTTAATTTTGGAGACAAATCACCCTTTTTTGGATTTGGTCTCAAGGACAAAAACTATTACAAACACAAATGTCTACAATATTTCCAAAGCGCTATGGTCGACTGCTCATAGTTATAGAGCTATTACAGAAAAACCGAAAAAATTGCGGATTTGACCCATACTGGTGGCGAATGCCGGTCACAAATATATTTTACAACCCAAAATTTAAGCTATTTAAAAGGTCAAATGCCTTTTCTAAAAGACTGCAAAATTTCAAATTGATGAGACATACCGTTTCGGAGCTATTGGTCCATAAGTCAATGTTAACACACACACAACACACACACACACACACGGACACCGATAGCATGCATGGCTCTATAAGCCCATAGTAACCTGGGCTAAACATTAACTAAACCTGTAAAATATTCTTCAGATATAATGTCCTCACTGAGAATGAGTCTCATTCTAATAAATATTATTGCTATTACGATTTCTAGCCAATTCTATGTATTCATCTTTACTTTTGCTACACATGCTTTTGGTAACCCACAAGGAACGGGGAACTCAAGACTAAGTTGAATCTGGAAAAGTTATCTAACAAAGAGGCAACTAAGACACTGCAGGATTGGTAAGAAGTTAAAGCTATTTTAACTTTTGAATGATTCGTGAAATAAATTGAAAATTGAAACAATAGTTTTGTGTAGAAGGTGATTAGTTAGTTATCAATTTTATGCAGCATTGATGCCTTATAAAAATTGAAACTAGTCAAAAGCATCCTCAGATTTTAAAATTTATCTTTTAATATTGTGAAGGAAGCATTCCAAGCGTAACTACTATGTTAGTACATAGTAATCAAAAAGTGTAACATTGCAGTTTCGGAGTTGCTTATTGAAGCTTCAGCGTCTTAAAATAAAAATAGAAGAATATCTATATTGATTATAAGTAGATGTAGTTTGTCTCTTATGCTGTTGGCAAGGGAAAGTGCGAACACACTATTACTCACGAAAACCTAACCTTCCTTTAAAATCTTATTGGTTTTTTTCTTGCATTATGAATTACAATGAAGCATTCGTTCATCTACTGAATTTTGCATGTTGTGGGAAACTCGTGGCGTTTGCACACAAATAATTTAAAAACAAAACAAACATTTAACTAAAACTAAACATAAATCATTCAAATGGTGTTTAGAGTTATATAAGCCTATTGTCTCCAGCATTCTTATTTTAATCACTGATTTGGTACAGTTAAATCTTGTCCAACAAACAGACAGCCAAGTGTTCAATGAGCAAGTCTCTGTCGCGAATAAATTCCTCCATGATAAGCTTAAATCATTGTTACACTTTTATTGCTTTGTTTTTATGAGTTGTAAGTCCCTTAATATTATAAAAGTATAATATCAAGTACAACAGGAAGATAAACTTGTGTGTCTTTTTTCATGAATTCATTAATCTTTTAGGATAAAAACAAGCGTCATGTCTAAACAATTTTTGGCTCATCTCGCTCTCCTTTCGAGGCCGCTACCGTATAATGTTTTGGAAAAAATCCCAGTAATGAAAAATATGTTTACTAACCCAACACTTCCCAGATGTTCTATCCGGATTGCAAGTAAACTTGGTTGCTACCAATTACGATGAGACACGGAGGGGTAAATGATTTCGAGCTTTCTTCTTTCTGCCAAAAGCTTGCTGTTCGTATAATTGCACCGTTCTTGTTGTACCACACTCAGTATTTGATGATTGCGAATTATGATGCAAATAATCTACATTCATTGCACCCAATAACATTCATGATTCATGATGCTGATGATTCGTATATGCATTAAGGATAGGTACTTCTTCAACTTCAGTTAGCCAGCCAGAGCAAATAAATCTCATGTCTCCCTCTCAGGTTTACTGACCACTAAAAATATGCAGTCGCATATTTTCATAAATGATATCCTAATCGAAAAAAAATGTGTTCATTCTCAATCTCATGCATCATCAAGATTTGAAAAAACAGTTTTAATCACGATTTTTCCTTATTTTTGGTGCGTCATATTTTCAGCATACTAGCATATGGTATTAATTTCGCAAGAGCTGCTTGGAAAAACCCAAAATGTATGAAGAAAGTAAAGAAGCAATTAAAACATTGCAACCTGATATAAAATACATATTTATCATGCTGTCTCATTGTTTGCTTTTAATGGGTTTTAAATCATTTTAAGTTAACAGTCGGTTATGTGCGAATTTCAAATATATAGAAAAACTCGAAGTGAATAATTATATTATAGAAGGTCTCGAGTTTTACGGAATATATATGAAAAAAGTAGAAGGAAGATTATCAGCAGGAATTTGACGTTGAGTTTTCTCCAAAGGCTGGCCTTAGTCCGTTGTAACGCTTATTTTCGTCGTAAGCAAGACTGGAAATGCATGGTTTTGCTTTTGCTACGAAGCTTATTTGAAGTATAGTATGTATAATATGGTGATTCTAGTCGGAAGTAATGCAATTCGGAAGATAGGAGCACGAGGTCAACTTTGAGGTCTTATAATCTGAAGAGTTCAAGTGTAGTACAAATAATAGTAAAATTAGAATGGAAAATTCAGTAAAAGGTTAAGGAGTGAGTGCTCTTAATTTGTATTAGTTTACTATTAATAAAACAGGTATCACTTATCGTGCCATATGGCAGTTAATGTATGGTCTAAACTGTCTACATGTATGCACAAAACTCTCCCAACTCTCTGTCTTATTGACAACAAAAGTGGATTTAAATTATTGTGTATTGAGTCGAAACATACTTACGTTTTGACTCTGGAAAAATAAAAACAGACTCATTTGCTACCACATTTGAGTCTCAATGAGATCAATGTGTTAGCCAAAAGTCAAGAGATGAATCGAGAGATTGCTTGCACGTAATGTACTGATACATGAACAAGCAAAACCAGAGTTTTTTGAGTGACAAGTGGTCCAGTAGAAGTGAAGCAAAAAGAGTCATTTTTTGCTAGTTGGGAAAATCATTCACATGAAATTGTATTAACAATCATTTATTTGGACACTGCTAAAAGACAATGCAAGTCCATTATACTGTTCGATACAAACCTATCCATTTTATTACCAAACCATAAGGTACATACCAAAACCAAAACCTATACATCAGTTTCAACTTGTAACAACAGGCTTGCAATCTTCCAAACCAATTCAAGGATATTTATTTATTGAACAGAGCCTCGAATTAACTGGCTGCAGAGCGAAAGTATTATCGTTAGTTTCCCTAGCACCAAGCTAATCTATTAATGGTACGTAAATTGAATTAGGAAGGACAAGATTACTCGCATACATTTCAACGAAAAAATTGATTGCAGGACGAAGTCCTGAAAGGAATGGAACAGTACATCAAACTTTTGGACTCCCACAGTTCTAATTCTAGCCTCATACTTTAATGAATAGAAATAAATAGAAGGAGGGAAGAAATCAAAAATTCTAACAAACTTCAAATTTTCAAGAAGAATCCGATGTTTTATTCGATTCCTACTATTGTAACACATAGTAGGATAGGCCTAGTAGTTCCTACGGATAGTACCCATAGACCATGGCAAACGACTGTGAGTTGAGTAGTATGAGTTGTCAATAGGCAACAGTTAGCTCAGTTGGTAGAGCATCTGTCCG
>Ga0194135_10000832_pt1 | contig 18085 bp, 17 predicted proteins | sample LitLau_LLRF_2013_FD_134024 | JGI IMG/M metagenome (GOLD analysis project Ga0194135, IMG submission 134024) | Freshwater sediment microbial communities in response to fracking from North America - Little Laurel Run_MetaG_LLRF_2013 (version 2) | ecosystem: Environmental > Aquatic > Freshwater >...
GGACGGCACATAGAACAGCCCGGTGTCGCGGTTGTAGGCCATGGGCATCCAGTTCTTGGCACCGAGGAAGGCCGGGGCGACGAACACCGAGCTGCCCTTGGCTTCGCTGCCCGGCGCGCCGGGACGGCTGGCCTCGTTGTAGATCGGCCGGCCGTTCTTATCCAGGCCGGTGGCCCAGGTGATCTTGTCGACAAAGGGGAAGCCGCGGATGAACTTGCCGTTGGTGCGATCGAGCACGTAGAAGAAGCCGTTGCGGTCGGCGGTGGCGGCGGCCTTGATCTCCTTGCCGCCCTCCTTGTAGTTGAAGGAGATCAGCTCGTTGACGCCGTCGAAGTCCCAACCGTCGTGGGGGGTGCTCTGGAAGTGCCACTTGATGGTGCCGTCGTCCGGGTTCAGGGCCAGGCGCGACGAGGAATACAGGTTGTCGCCAGGGCGCAGGTGGGAGTTCCACGGCGCCGGGTTGCCGGTGCCGAACAGCAGCAGGTTGGTTTCCGGGTCGTAGTAGCCGCCCAGCCACGGCGCCGCGCCGCCGGTCTTCCACAGGTCGCCCGGCCAGGTCTTGCCCGCCTCACCGCCGGAAATGCCGTTCTCGATGGCCTTGCCGTCCTTGTACACGTAGCCCATGTGGCCTTCCACGGTGGGGCGCATCCACAGCAGCTCGCCGTTTTTCGGGTCGTAGGCCTGGATCTTGCCGACCACGCCGAACTCGCCGCCGGCGACCCCGGTAATCAGCTTGCCGTTGACGATCATCGGTGCCGCGCTGATGGAATAACCCTCTTTGTGGTCGGCGACCTTCTTGCTCCACACCACCTTGCCGGTGTCCTTGTTCAGGGCCACCAGCTTGGCGTCCAGGGTGCCGAAGAACACCAGGTCGCCGTACAGCGCCACGCCGCGGTTGATCACGTCGCAGCACGGGCGGATGTCGTCCGGCAGGCGCGCATCGTACTGCCAGAGCTTCTTGCCGGTGCGCGCGTCCACCGCGAACACCCGCGAGTAGGAACCGGTCATGTACATCACCCCGTCCTTGATCAGCGGCTGGGCCTGCTGGCCGCGCTGCTTCTCGCCACCGAAGGAGAAAGCCCAGACCGGCCGCAGCTCCTTGACGTTATCGACGTTGAGCAGGTCCAGCGGGCTGTAGCGCTGGCCCTGGACGCCCAGGCCGTTGGTGACGATCTGCTGCGGGTTCTTCGGGTCCTGGAGGATCTCTTCATCGGTGACGGCGGCCAGGGCCGCGCTGGACAGCAGCATGGCGCTGAGCACCAGGCTCACGGCGAAAAAGGGACGACGTGGGGGTTGGGTCATGACGGCTACCTCGGCGGTTATTGTTGTTCCCGGGAAATTTTCCCGGTCTGCCGGGAATTCTTGGTCCCGGCCTGCCTGCCAACAATTGCCCGCAGTGCGGAGTTTTCTAGTTCCTTGGTACTGGAGGGGCAGCGGCAAGCTGCAAGCTTTACGGCAAGAGAAGAGCGGTGCAGCTTGCAGCTGCTTCCCTGTGGCGAGGGAGCTTGCTCCCGCTGGGTGGCGCAGCCGCCCCAATGGCTGCCACCCGGTTCCCACCCGAAGATCACGGACTCAGGTTTTGCGACTGCTACGCAGCCGAGCGGGAGCAAGCTCCCTCGCCACAAGGGTCAGTGATCGTCGAGGCGCTGCAGGCGCTGGCGCTCGTAACGCGGGTACAGGTGGCTGACGCTGCGGATCAGCTCGTAGCGGGTCAGGCTGATGCCGGCAAAACGCTCGGGGATCGGGCGGCGGATCATCTCCGCCATGTCGTCGCCCTGGGCCGCGCCGTCGCGCATCAACCCGTCCAGCCAGCCCAGGTAGTCACGCATCTGAGCAAAGGGCGCCGTATCGCTGGCCACCGGGCCATGGCCAGGCACGATCAGCTTCCACGGCAGGGCCTGCAAGGTGTCCAGGTCCTTGAGCCAGACCCCGAGCCCCGGGCTGTTGGGGGTGGTCAGCGCGCGCTCGTAGAACACCAGGTCACCGGCAAACAGCACCCCGGTGTTCTCGTCGAGAATCGCCAGATCAGCGCCGGTGTGCCCACTCAGGCCCAGCAGGCGCAAGCGATGCCCGCCCACCTCAAGCACCCCGGGCTCAAGCACCTGGGTCGGCAGCACCACCTCGGTGCCGCGCATCCAGTCACCGACCATGCGGTACATGTTCTCGGCCATGGCCTCGCCCTGCTGGCGCAGCAGATCGCTGGTGCCGGCCAGGGCGCCGATGGGCACATCGCCAAAGGCCTGGTTGCCCAGCACATGGTCGGGGTGATGGTGGGTCAGCAACAGCTGGATCACCGGTTTGTCGGTGGTGGCGGCAATCGCCCGGCGCAGGGCTTCGCCGTAGCGCTTGGACGGCCCGCTGTCGATCACCACCACCCCGCTGTCGGTGACGATGAACCCGGTGTTGACGATATTGCCGCCATTGGCCTTGGCGAAGTTGTCGGTGCTGCCTTCCAGCAGCCAGGTGCCCGCGGCGATCTGCCGGGGCTTGAGTGAATAGTCCAGGTCGGCCCGGGCCGGCAGGCCCAGGCACAGCAGCAACAGCAGGATCCAACGCATGGCGCGCCTCGGCTCGGGTGGGTCAAAGGATGCGGTCAGGGCAGCCTGGCCTCGAACTGGTTGCCGCTGTTGTCGCGCAACAGCAAGCGGGTCTGCCCCGGCCCCTGGATATCGAACCCCAGGTTGGGGTTTTCGCTGACCGCCGGGAACAGTTCGAGGCTGGCCAGGCGCTGATCGTTCTGGTCGCGCAATTCGGCGTGGTTGAGAAAGAACTCGGGGACGCCGCTGACCAGGCCGTTGTCCATCGGGTGGGAGATCTGCAGGCGCAGGCGGCTGGCCTCCCCACGGGGATAACGCCCGCCCAGCACCTCGCCGATGTGCTCTTCCCAGCCGGGCTGGGTGCGCACCACGCTGGGCGCGGTACAACCGCCGCCCGCGGCATCGATCAGGGTCGAGCCCACGTGCCACAGGCCATCGCGGGTCAGCACCGCGGCGCGCAGCGGCGTGGCCTGCTCGATGCGGATGCGGATCGACAGCCAGGGCAGCACCCGCTCCCCCGGTTCGAAATCGACGATGCGCGGCAAGGGGTTGAGCTCGGCCCAGGCGAGGATGCGCACCACCTCGCCGCCGAAGGCCCGGGCGTCGATCTCCAGCGGCACCTGCCGCGCATCCTCGGCAAAGGGCGGCGCCAGCAGCTTGACCCGGTCATCGAAGACGAACGCCGCCTCCCCCAGCAATTGCTTGTGGTAGAAGGCCCACATCACCGAGGGCACCGGGTCCGCGCCCGGGCCTTGCGGATCGGCGGCCAGCGCCGGGGTCGCCAAGGGCAGCCAGCACGCCAGCAGACAGGTCGCTCGCCAGTTCATCGCAGCTCCTATTGATACATCTCTGGGACCTCGTAACGCAGGCCATAACGGGCGTACAGCGCCTGCAGGCGACCGTCGCGGATCAGCCCTTCCAGGGCCTCTTCCACGGCATAGGCCAGCTGGCGGTTGCTTTCATGCACCGCCATGCCGATCTCCCACACCTGCTTGCCCATGTTCGGGTAGGCGTTTTCCGCCAGGGCCAACTGCGGATCAGCGGCCTGATGCAGCTGCCAGTCGATCTCGCCGCGCATGGCCATCACCGCGTCCACCTGCCCGGCCCGCAAGGCGCCGAACGCCTGTTGCACGCTGGGGTAATGGTGGGTCTTGGCACTGAGCATGCCGTTGAACACCGAGGTCAGGTAGAACGACGGCACGCTGTCCACTTCGACGCCAATGGGGTGCTCCTGGAACACCGCGACACTGGCCACCGAATCCAGCCGGCGGCGGTCGAATGCCACCTGCCAGCGCTCCTCCTGATAGGGGCCGAACATCACCACGTGATCGTTGGCCAGCTCCCCCAGTTCGTTGCGCTTTTGCGCGTAGTCGTGGTCGTACGGCACGCGCATCATCAGGTCGGCCAACTGCTGGTGGCGCAGCGGGCTGCCGCGCCAGATGTAGTCCCGCAGGTCGTCGTCGAGCTTCTCCCCGGGGGGCGCCCAGATCAGTTGCAGGCGCACCCCCAGGGCCTCGGCCAGGGCTTGCGCCAGCTCCACATCAACGCCTCGGGGCTGGCCCTGGTCCTCGAAACTGTAGGGGGCAAAATCCTCGTACACCGCCACCTTCAGTTCACCGGAGGCGATCATCGTGTCGTAGTTGCGCACCCCGGCCTGGGCCGTGGCGCAACACAGCAGCAGGCCAGCCAGGAACAGGGCGAAGCGGCCCATGGCGATCACTCCTCGACGCGCACGCTGTCCAGGTAGGTGCGCACCGCCCACAGGGCTTCCTGGCTCAGGTAGTCGGCCATCTTCGGCATGTACACCCGGCCATCGCGCACCGCGCCGTGGCGCACCCGCTCAACGAACCATTCATCCCCGGCTTCGCCGGCATCGAGCATGCGCAGGTCTGGAGCGATACCACCGGACTTGGCTTCCAGGCCATGGCAGGCGGCGCAGTTCTGGTTGTAGGCCGAGGCGCCGATTTCCACCGCCTTGTCGTGCTCGGGCGAGGTGCGGTACGGGTTGACCGAAGCCCAGCCGTCGCCATCGACGCTCACCCCGGCGTCCTTGATCGGCGTCAGGCCCTTGGTTTCCACCGCCTGGGGCACCACGTTGCCATGGGCCCATACGGCGCCGGTGGCCAAGGCACCGGTCAGCAGCCCTACCGCGAGCAAGGCGTTGCGTTTTGTTGTCATTGTTATGCCCTCAAGATTGCACGCAAGACCTCAGCTACAGAGGCCATGGCGCCATCTTAGAAACAGCCGGCGGGCGGCCGTATGCTGCTTTGGTGGTCGCGCTCTACTCCCTTGGTAGTAGGGCTTGTGGCGCGGGCCTAAATCAGGTGCCGACCGGGAACTATTCCCGGCAAGGGCGGGACTTTTTCCGTATCTCAACACCCGCCCCGGGGCAGACCCTAGTCAGGCCAAAACCTCCACTGGGAACTGCAACCATGACAATAAGATCGCTACCCGCCCTTTCCCCCCTGAGCCTTGCCGTCCAGGCCCTGCTGCTGGCCGGCAGCCTGTCCCTGGGCGCGGCGGCCACAGCGGCCACCGCCCCGGCGGCACCTGCCAGCCAGAACGTGACCTGGGAAGACATCGCCAACGACCACCTGACCACCCAGGACGTGCTGCAGTACGGCATGGGCACCAACGCCCAGCGCTGGAGCCCCCTGGCCCAGGTCAATGACAAGAACGTGTTCAAGCTGACCCCGGCCTGGTCCTACTCCTTCGGCGACGAGAAGCAGCGCGGCCAGGAATCCCAGGCCATCGTCAGCAACGGCGTGGTCTACGTCACCGGCTCCTACTCCCGGGTATTCGCCCTCGACGCCAAGACCGGCAAGCGCCTGTGGACCTACAACCACCGCCTGCCGGACAACATTCGCCCGTGCTGCGACGTGGTCAACCGCGGCGCGGCGATCTACGGCGACAAGATCTACTTCGGCACCCTCGACGCCCGGGTCATCGCCCTGGACAAGAACACCGGCAAGGTGGTGTGGAACAAGAAGTTCGGCGACCACAGCGCCGGCTACACCATGACCGGCGCCCCGGTGCTGATCAAGGACAAGACCAGTGGCAAGGTGCTGCTGATCCACGGCAGCTCCGGCGATGAATTCGGCGTGGTCGGCCAGCTGTTCGCCCGCGACCCGGAGACCGGCGAAGAGGTGTGGATGCGGCCCTTCGTCGAAGGCCACATGGGCCGCCTGAACGGCAAGGACAGCACCCCCACCGGCGACGTCAAGGCACCGTCCTGGCCGGACGACAAGACCACCGAAACCGGCAAGGTCGAAGCCTGGAGCCACGGCGGCGGCGCCCCTTGGCAGAGCGCCAGCTTCGATGCCGAAACCAACACCATCATCGTCGGTGCCGGCAACCCCGGGCCGTGGAACACCTGGGCGCGCACCGCCAAAGACGGCAACCCCCACGACTACGACAGCCTCTACACCTCGGGCCAGGTCGGCGTCGACCCGAGCACCGGCGAAGTGAAATGGTTCTACCAGCACACGCCGAACGACGCCTGGGACTTCTCCGGCAACAACGAACTGGTGCTGTTCGACTACAAGGGCAAGGACGGCAAAGTGGTCAAGGCCACCGGCCACGCCGACCGCAACGGCTTCTTCTACGTGGTGGACCGCAACAACGGCAAACTGCAGAACGCCTTCCCCTTCGTCGACAACATCACCTGGGCCAGCCACATCGACCTCAAGACCGGCCGCCCCGTAGAGAATCCCGGCCAGCGTCCGGCCAAGCCGCTGCCGGGTGAAACCAAGGGCAAGCCGGTGGAAGTCTCGCCGCCGTTCCTGGGTGGCAAGAACTGGAACCCCATGGCCTACAGCCAGGACACCGGGCTGTTCTACATCCCCGGCAACCAGTGGAAGGAGGAGTACTGGACCGAGGAAGTGAACTACAAGAAAGGCTCGGCCTACCTGGGGATGGGTTTCCGTATCAAGCGCATGTACGACGACCATGTCGGCACCCTGCGCGCCATGGACCCCACCACCGGCAAGCTGGTGTGGGAGCACAAAGAACACCTGCCACTGTGGGCCGGGGTCCTGGCGACCAAGGGCAACCTGGTGTTCACCGGCACCGGCGACGGCTTCTTCAAGGCCTTCGATGCCAAGACCGGCAAGGAGCTGTGGAAATTCCAGACCGGCAGCGGCATCGTCTCGCCGCCCATCACCTGGGAACAGGACGGCGAGCAGTACATCGGCGTGACCGTGGGCTACGGCGGCGCGGTGCCGCTGTGGGGCGGCGACATGGCCGAGCTGACCAAGCCGGTGGCCCAAGGCGGCTCGTTCTGGGTGTTCAAGATCCCGAGCTGGGATAACAAGACCGCCCAACGCTGACCGACTGGTGGCGAGGGAGCTTGCTCCCGCTGGGCCGCGCAGCGGCGCCAAAACCGGCCCCTGGGATGTGCCCGACACACCCCAGGGGCCGGGTTCACCACGGCTACGCCCCCCAGGGCGCCGGCCGAGCGCCAGCCCGCGCCCTCACCCCACCCGCCTTCACTCCCGCCTGGAGAATCGCACCATGAACTACCTGCCCCTGGCCCTGCTGCTGAGCCTCTCCCCCGCCTTGGCCATGAACGTCGACGACGACGGCAACGACGTCCCGCTGACCGTCAACGGCTGCCTGATCGCCGAAGCCAGCCAATGCCCCGGCGCCAACCTGCGCGGCGCCAACCTCGCCAACCAGGACCTGCGCAAGATGAACCTGGCCGGCGCCGACCTGCGTGACGCTGACCTGCGCCATGCCCAGCTGGACCTGGCCAACCTGGAAAAAGCCCGCCTGCAAGGCGCCAACCTGACCCGCGCCAGCCTGCAACAGAGCAACCTGCGGCTGGCGGACTTTACCGACGCCAAGCTGATGGCGATCCAGGGCTGGGGCCTGTTTGCCCAGGGCGCGCAATTTGAAAACGCCAACCTCAGCGCGGCCTATCTGCAATTTGCCCGGCTGTCCGGGGCCAAGCTGCACCGGGCCAACCTGCAGGCGGCGGATCTGGAAATGGCCTGGTTGAGCAAGGCGGATCTGCAAGGGGCCAATTTGAGTGAGGCCAATCTGCAAGAGGCCAAGTTCGGCGAGAGCAATCTGGAGCGCGCCGATTTGCGCGGGGCGCGGCAGCATTATGGGAATTTTCAGGATGCCAATATGGAGGGGTGCCAGGGGTGTCCGGGGAGTTGGGAAAAATAGGCCGTTGCCCCAGGCATGACCAAGCGCCTCGCTGTACCTGCTATTGGAACAATCGCCAGTTCAATAGCAGCTACAGCCACGCTAGCTGAGTCGCGCAAGGTTTTCGTCGATGCGCGCCTGAATCATGCTCAGGGTGTCCACGCTGATGCCACCCGGGAACCGGGACCGGGCGCTGCGGGCAAAGCCGCTGGCAACCTGGCAGATGTGCTCGATGATATCGGTGGCCTCCCTCACCGAGAGTTCCGCCTCCACCGCCGCGAGCCTGAGCAAGTGCTTGCGAGTGATGTGCAACGCCTCGCCCAATACGTCCATCTGGTGATAGCCGCCCGGCCCCTCGCAGAAGGTCACGTCGTAAGCCGGCGCCAGCGTCCACTGGCCGCTCGACGACATAAGGTAGGCAAAATTCTTCGGGTGGTCGTCACGGTTGTTGAACGCCACGTTGAACACAATCCGGGCAAAGGCCTGCGCCTTTTCCCGCACATCATTGCAGCAGTACTGGGTTGCCCGCAGAAAATTGCTGTAGTCCAGCGCCCCGGCTGCTCGGTAGTCCGCACCGGTAAAGGCGGCGAGGCTTTGCATGGGCACGCGCATGTCTTTGTGCCGGTCGAATCTTCGGGTGGCGAAGGCCGCCTGCCCATTGGGTAGCTCGAAGTGTTCACTGTCCGACGTTTCGATGGCGCATTCGCGCAAGCATTGCGCGTAGACAGCTTCGATAGCACAGACCTCGGGGTGTTCACCCGCTCCCGGGAACTTGATCAACCAGGCTTCCAGGCCAGAGGCCGCCGCCGTGCTGAAACGCCCTCCCGCAGGGTCGCGATAGAGCAAGGCCTTGGGGCGAGCGCCCTGCGGCGAGCCGCCCATGCGCAGCAGTCGCTGCAGAAACTCCCCGCCCTGACCATTGAGCACCTCCTGAACTTCGGCAGCCAGTCGCTCAAGGGGAACCTCTTCAGGCGCCATGAACAGCTCCGGCGCCACAGGCTCGAACGACATCGCGCCCATGGCTTGGGTGCCGATATAGGCCAGTCGCTCCAAAGGACCGATCTGCGCGGGGTTGAGACCACGGCGTTTGAACAAGCGATCCATCAGCAACATGCCCCAACCGTCAGGCAGCGAGTCATAGACCGGCCCCGGCAGCCACAGTTGATGATCGGGAAAGTCCCGACGCAGCCTCGGGCCCTTGAGCGGCAAGCGCAAGGCCGACAGTTCCAGGCCGCGATCCTGTGCCTCCTCGCTGTACTCGAAGGCAATCAAGGGGCGGCCGGTCAGCGCCGTCGTGGATACCAGCGAACCCCAGCGCCAGTGCTCTCCCCAACCGTCGTAGTAGACATCGACTTGCTTAAGCATCGGCGGACTTCCTTTTGACGCGCTGCCGCTGGGCGCCCTGTTCATAACGGAGGATGTCGTCGAGGCTGTCCAGCTGCGGCAGGAACAATTGCTCCAGCTCGCGAAGACGCCCCAGCACCATCGCCACGCGAACCACGCTGTCGAATGCGACACTACGCCCGGCCTCCAGATTGGACAGGGTGCCAACCCCGATGCCGGCACGGGCGGCGACTTCGGCCTGAGTCATCTGCTGGGACAGGCGCTCCTGGCGCAGGCGGGTGCAAAGCTGCTTGAGCACCTCATCCGGCCTGGCAAGCATTAAATTCAGCATATCGAGTGTTAAATCCTTGAATCTCATATAACACTCAAAATTATAGAGTTACCAGAAAGATTCCGGAGAACCAAATAACTTCATAAATCTGATTCTTATCCCTCGAATCAGTCAGATAACAAGCGAAATACTGGATTTATCTTGCCACTTGCGGCTAGCCGCTGCTCACCCGCACCACCCCCATATCAATCCCCAAATGCACCAACTCCGCATGGGAGCTGACCTGCAGCTTGCTCTTGAGCAAGGTCAAATGGTTGGACACGGTCTTGGCGCTGATGCACAGCTGCTCGGCAATCACCCGCGCCGGGGTGCCCTTGGCCAGCATCACGAAGATCTCCAGCTCGCGCTGGGTCATGCTCTGCAAGCGCGGGTCGCTGCTGTTCTGCGCCGGGGTACAGGCCAGTTGGGTGGCCAGGGGTTGTTCGATGTAGGCATGCCCGGCCAGCACGCGGTGCACCGCTTCGATCAGCACCTGGGGCGCGGAGTTCTTGGTCAGGTAGCCCGAGGCGCCGGCCTCCAGGGCCTGGCGCACCAGGGGCAGTTCGTCGTGCATGCTGAAAAACAGCACCCGCAGCTGCGGCAGGCGCTGGCGCAGGCGGCGGGTGGTCTCCAGGCCGCTGATGCCCGGCAGGCCGAAATCCATGATCACCAGGTTCGGCACTTCTTCGGCAACCCGGGTCAGGGCCTCTTCGCCGCTGGCGGCTTCGCGCACCTGCATCGCCGGCAATACCGCGCGCAGCAGGCTGGCGTAACCCTGGCGGACCACGGCGTGGTCATCCACCAACAAGATGTTCATCAGGCCTCCATGGGCATGTTCAGGGGCATGTTCAAGGCCAGCGCCCAACCGGCGCCGGGACGGCTGAGGATGTGCAGTTCGCCGCCCAGGCTGCGGGCCCGCTCGGCCATTGAGTGCAGGCCGACGCCGGGGCGCTGGGGCTGGTGCGCGCCGCGACCGTTGTCGCGCACCAGCAGGCGCAGGCCCCGGGCGCTGCGTTGCAGGCGCACCCGTACCTGGCTGGCGTCGGCGTGCCGGGCGACATTGGTCAGCGCTTCTTGCAGCAGGCGGTAGAGGTGGGTCTTGCTGACGCTGGGCAACGCTGGCAGGTCGGTGCCGACCCGCAATTGGCAGTCGATGCCCTGGCTGTCCTGCCATTGGCTCACCAGCAGGCCGAAGGCTTCGGCCAGCGGCAGGTGCTGCAGCACCACCGGGTACAGGTCCTGCACCAGGGCGCGAAAGCCTTGCTGCAAGCGCTCGCAGTTGAGCTCCAGGGCCTGGGCCGTGTGCTCCACCACCGTCGGCTGGTCGGCCACCATGCGCAGCAGGCAGACCTGGGCGCGGATGCCCGCCAGGTATTGCCCGAGGTCGTCGTGCAGGGTCTGCGCCAGGTAGGTGCGCTCACGTTCCTGCACCGCCAGCAGGGCCTGGGTCAGTTGGGTGTTGTCGGCGCGGGTCTGCTCCAGGGTCGCGGTCATGCGGTTGAAGTGCCCGGCCAGTTGCCGCGCCTCCGGCAGGCCGGCTTCACGCAGGCGCACCGCCAGTTGCCCGCCGGACACCTGCTGCAAGGCGCGCAGCAAATCATCCAGCAGGCCCATGCCACGGCGCACCGCCCAGCGGATGGTCAGCAGGCTCAGGAACAGGGCCAGGCCGCACAGGCTCAAGAGCTGTTGCAGGGAATCCCAGACTTCGTCGATCTCATCCCGCGCGTCCACGGCGATCAGCACTCGGCGGCCGTCGCCCAGGTCCAGCTCGCGGGCGCTGTGGCGGCGCTCGCTGAACAGCTGGCGGCCGAGCCAGGCGTCCAGCCCGGCCTCTTCCGGCATGCGTGCCACCTCGTCAGGCGCCAGCCAGTGCACCCGCACATGGCGCAGGCTCTGGGTCAGGTGTGGTTGCAGGCCCGCCGGGTTGCGCGCGGCGCTGTCGCTGAGGTACTCCACCACCGCCTCGGCGGACTGCAATTCACGCTCGACATCGGCCACCGCCTGATGCAGCAGCAAGGCAGCGCAGGCCAGGGTCACCACGGCAAAGAATGCCGTGACCCACAGGTTGATCCGCCACAGCGCCGACATGCCTAGTGCCCCGGCACCAGCGGCAGCGCTTGGGGCAGCGCCGGGCGCGGGCCGTGCAGGCGGTCGACGCCGATCAGGCTGAGGATCAGCAGCAAGGGCAGGAGCAGCACTTTGATGATGCGCATGAGCATCTCTCTCAAGGTTCGGGCTCAGGGCTCGGGGGCGGGTTCAGGCCAGGGTCGGGGCCGCTGGGACCATGCTAAGACCGCCGCACCCGCGCCGGGCTACTACCTTGGTACTGCCCGAGCGCTACTTTCTGCATATTTCCCCGCCCCGACGCTGTTCCTATGCTGGCGCCACCTGCCGTGGAGTGCCTTATGCACCAGCCTGCCCCGCTTATCCTGACCTGCCTGTTGGCCCTGACCTCGGCCCTGCTGCCCATGGCCGCCAGCCAGGCCACGGAGGAATCGCTGCAAGTGCGCATCGGCTACCTGGGCTATCGCCCCGACCCCGGCCCGCTGCTGTCCAACATCATCCCCGAGCCCGCCGACGCCGGGCTGCAAGGCGCGCAGCTGGCGGTTGTCGACAGCAACAGCACCGGGCGCTTTCTCAAGCAGCAGTTCCAGCTCGACAGCGCCAGCGTCGACAGCCCCGAGGCACTGCTGCAAGCCGCCAAGGCCCAGCACGATCAGGGCCTGCGGCTGTTCGTGGTGAATGCCCCGGCGGCCAACCTGCGCGAGTTGTCCGCCGCCCTGCCCGACAGCCTCTTGTTCAACGCCGGCAGCCCCGACGACCGCCTGCGCAGCAGCCAGTGCCTGGGCAACGTGCTGCACAGCCTGCCCGGCCGGGCGATGCTGGCCGACGCTCTGGTGCAGTTCATGGTGCTGCGCAAATGGCAACGGGCCTTGCTCATCGTCGGCCAGACCGAGGATGACCGGGCCTATGCCGATGCCCTGCGCCGGGCCACCCAGCGCTTCGGCGTGAAGATCGTCGCGGAAAAACCCTGGACCTTCGACAACGACCAGCGCCGCAGCGCCCAGGCCGACATGCCGCTGTTCACCCAGACCGCCGAATACGACGTGGTGCTGGTGGCCGACGAGCGCGGCGACTTCGGCGAATACCTGCCCTACCAGACCTGGTTCCCGCGCCCGGTGGCCGGCACCCAGGGCCTGACCGCCACCGGCTGGCACAAGAGCGTCGAGACCTTCGGCGCCGCGCAACTGCAAAAGCGCTTCGAAGCCCAGGCCGGACGCTGGATGAACGACCGCGACTTCGCCGCCTGGATGGCCGTGCGCAGCGTCGCCAGCGCGGTGAGCAAACTGCGCCAGGCCGACCCTCGGGCCCTGCAAACCCTGCTGCTCAGCGACCAGTTGCCCCTGGACGGGTTCAAGGGCCGCAAGCTCAGCTACCGGCCGTGGAACGGCGAACTGCGCCAGCCGATTCCCCTGGTGCAGCCCCGGGCCCTGGTCAGCACTTCGCCCCAGGACGGCTTCCTGCACCCCTTCAACGAAATGGACAGCCTGGGCTACGACCGCCCCGAAGTGACCTGCCGCTACCCCTGATCCGATAACCACAACAACAAGGAATCCGCCATGCGCCGCCCTCTTCTCTGCCGCTCCGCCCTGTGCGCGGCCCTGCTGCTCGCCGCTGGGCACGCCATGGCCGCCACCGCCTGGGTGTCCAATGAAAAGGACAACAGCCTGAGCCTGATCGACATGCAGACCCTGGAAGTCACCGAAACCCTGCCGGTGGGCCAGCGCCCGCGCGGGCTGCTGCTGTCCCATGACAACAAGCTGCTGTACATCTGCGCCAGCGATTCGGACCGGGTCCAGGTGATGGACGTGGCCACCCGCAAGATCATCAAGGAGCTGCCCTCCGGCAAGGACCCCGAGCAGTTCGCCCTGCACCCCAACAACCGCTGGCTGTACGTGTCCAACGAGGACGATGCGCTGGTCACGGTGATCGACACCGAGACCGCCAAGGTCCTCGGCCAGATCAACGTCGGGGTCGAGCCCGAAGGCATGGCGGTGAGCCCCGACGGCAAGTGGGCGGTGAACACCAGTGAAACCACCAACATGCTCCACTGGATCGACACCAGCACCCAGACCCTGGCCGACAGCACCCTGGTGGACCAGCGCCCGCGCTTCGTCGAGTTCAACCAGGACGGCTCAAGGCTCTGGGCCTCGGCGGAAATCGGCGGCACCGTGACCATCCTCGACGTGGCCACGCGCCAGGTGCTCAAGACCCTGAACTTCAAGATCAAGGGCGTGCACCCGGACAAGGTGCAGCCGGTGGGCATCAAGCTCAGCGCCGATGGCAAGTACGCCTTCGTTGCCCTGGGCCCGGCCAACCACGTGGCGGTGATCGACGCCAAGACCTACGAAATCCTCGACTACCTGCTGGTGGGGCGGCGGGTCTGGCAACTGGCATTCACCCCGGACCAGAGCCAGTTGCTGGCCACCAACGGGGTCAGCGGCGATGTCTCGGTGATCGATGTCAACAGCCTCAAGGTGCTCAAGTCGGTGAAGGTCGGGCGCTATCCCTGGGGCGTGGTGGTGACCCCATGAACGCCCTGGAGGTCAGCCAGCTGAGCTTCGCCTATGGCCCGCGCCAGGCCCTCGATCAGGTCAGCTTGAGCCTGGCTCACGGGCGCTTTGCCGCGCTCTTGGGCCCCAACGGCGCCGGCAAGTCGACCCTGATCGCCCTGCTCACAAGGCTCTACGACCTGCAACAGGGCGACATCCGCGTCGGCGGCTGCTCGCTGCGCAACGCCGCCCGCGCCGCCCTGCGCCAACTCGGCGTGGTGTTCCAGCAAAGCACCCTGGACCTGGACCTGAGCGTCGAGCAGAACCTGCACTACCACGCCGCGCTGCACGGTTTGTCGCGGCGCCAGGGGCAGGCGCGGATCGACGCCGAACTGGCGCGCCAGGGCTTGAGCGAGCGGCGTCGGGAGAGCGTGCGCGCCCTGAATGGCGGCCACCGCCGACGGGTGGAAATCGCCCGCGCCCTGCTGCACGAACCACGCCTGCTGCTGCTCGATGAAGCCAGCGCCGGCCTCGACCCGGCCAGCCGCCTGGCGCTCAACCGGCACATTCGCCAGCTGTGCCAGGAGCAGCGCCTGAGCGTGCTCTGGACCACTCACCTGCTGGACGAAGTGCAGGCCGACGACCAGTTGCTGATCCTGCATCAGGGGCGCCTGGTGGCCAGTGGCGTGGCCGGCACCATCAGCCAGCAACAGGGCGGCGACCTGGGCACAGCCTTCGCCCGCCTGACCCAGAATCCCCAGCCACGCCCGGCCCCGATCGGAGAACCGCTCGCATGAACGCCTACTGGCAGTGCCTGCGCGGCATCGTGCTGCGCGAATGGCTGCGCTTCGTGCTGCAGCGCACACGTTTTCTCAGCGCCCTGGTGCGCCCGCTGCTGTGGCTGCTGGTGTTCGCCGCCGGTTTTCGCGCCGCCCTGGGCATCGCCATCATCGAGCCCTACAGCACCTACATTCCCTACGAGGTCTACATCGTCCCGGGGCTGGCCTGCATGATCCTGCTGTTCAACGGCATGCAGGGCTCGCTGTCGATGGTCTACGACCGGGAAATGGGCAGCATGCGCGTGCTGCTCACCAGCCCCCTGCCCCGGGCCTTCCTGCTGGCCAGCAAGCTGCTGGCCACCTCGCTGATCTCGCTGCTGCAGGTCTACGCCTTCCTCGCCGTGGCCTGGCTGTATGGCGTGCAACCGCCGGCCATGGGCCTGCTGGCCGCCCTGCCGGCCTTGCTGCTGGTGGCGCTGATGCTCAGCGCCCTGGGGCTGCTACTGTCCAACGCCATCCGCCAGCTGGAGAACTTTGCCGGGGTGATGAACTTCGTGATCTTTCCGCTGTTCTTTTTGTCCTCGGCGCTGTACCCGCTGTGGAAGATGCTCGAAGCCAGCCCCTGGCTGTATTGGCTGTGCGCCCTCAACCCCTTCACCCACGCCGTGGAACTGGTGCGCTTCGCCCTGTACCAACGCTTCAACCTGCTGGCCCTGGCGGTGTGCCTGGGCCTGACCCTGGTGTTCTCCGTACTGGCGGTGCTGACCTTCAACCCTCAGCACGCCGCCCTGCGCAAAAGCACCGCCTAGTTTTCCCCGGATGAAAGAGCCCCTGTAGCCGCTGCCGAGCCTAGGGCGAGGCTGCGAAAAGGGCCGCAGGACCTTCCAGCGATCCGCAAACCGGCACATTGCAGCGAATACCCCCCGTGGGTTGCCCTGATGGATCGCGCTGGCAGGTTTGGCGTCTCCTGCGGAGCCGGGCGCAGCCTGCGGCAGCGGCTACAGACAAGCGCGAGAGCGTCGCCCTGCCAGCATCTACGACTTTGGTACTGCTTTTGCTGTCGATGGTCGCATTCACAAATGCCATCGCCCTGACATGTAATGGGCGCATAACAAGAAGGACAAAACCCTTATGCCCCGTGCCCTGCAGACCCTGGCCCTGCTCTCGCTGAGCCTGACCCTGGGAATGGCCCAAGCCGATACCCCGCTGTTTTCCGCCGACGGCTATCGCACCAGCCTCTACCGCAGCCCGACGCCTACCCAGGTCGAGGCCGCGCAGATCATCGACACCCAAGGCTTGCAGGCCCTGCTCCAGACGCAACCCAAACCCCTGCTGATCGACGTCTACCGCCGGCAATGGCTGCAAGGCCGCTTCATCGACAGCGAGCCCCACGCCAACCTGCCCGGCAGCCACTGGCTGGCCAACACCGGCGACGGCGAACTGAGCCCCGAGTGGCAGCACTACTTCAGCCGTTACCTGCAAAAGCTCAGCGCTGGCAACCGGCAACAACCGCTGGTGTTTTATTGCCGCGCCGATTGCTGGCTGAGCTGGAACGCGGTAAAACGCGCCGCAGCCTTGGGCTATACCTCCCTCTACTGGTATCGCGACGGCCTGGACGCCTGGGAGGCCGCCGGGTTGCCCGTGGTGGCGGCCCAACCGGAAGCCTTTCCCTGAAAGCCGCCAGTGTCCCCCCGCACAATCACAATAACGAGGTGAAAGGCCATGTATAAAATTCTGATAGCCGACGATCACCCATTGTTTCGCGAAGCCATCCACAACGTCATCAGCGACGGATTTCCCGGCAGCGAGGTGATGGAAACCGCCGACCTGGACAGCGCCCTGGCCCTGACCCAGGAGCACGACGACCTGGACCTGATCCTGCTCGACCTGAACATGCCCGGCATGCACGGCCTCAACGGCCTGATCACCCTGCGCAACGAAGCGCCGACCATCCCCGTGGTGATCGTCTCCGCCGAGCAGGACAAGCAGATCGTGCTCCAGGCCATCACCTACGGCGCCGTCGGCTTCATTACCAAATCCTCGGCGCGCTCGCAGATGACCGAGGCCATCGAACAGATCCTCAACGGCAACGTGTACCTGCCGCCGGACATCATCCGCACCCAGAAAAGCCAACCGGGGCGGCGCAACAGCGAAACCCCGAGCTTCCCCCCGGAACTGCTGCAGGCCCTGACCCGCAAACAGCTGTTGGTGCTGGAACGCATGACCAAGGGCGAATCCAACAAGCAGATCGCCTACACCCTGGACATTGCCGAAACCACGGTGAAGGCCCACGTCTCGGCGATTTTGCGCAAGCTCAACGTGCACAACCGGGTGCAAGCGATCCTCAGCGCCGGGGACATCGATTTCGGCGCCTACCTGCGCCGCTAACCCTCTGTAGCCGCTGCCGAGCCTTTGGCGAGGCTGCGACAAGGGCCGAAGGCCCTTCAGCGATCCGAAGCCCCACGCGTTCATCGCAACCAACCCCAGGGCGCTGAATCGAGCCACGCGGGTTGTTCTGGTAGATCGCGCTGGCAGGATTGGCGTCTCCTGCGGAGCCGGGCGCAGCCTGCGGCAGCGGCTACACGAAGCCTTCTGCGCCCGCCCTGCAAATCCTGCAAATCCTGTAGCCGCTGCCGAGCCTTCGGCGAGGCTGCGACAAGGGCCGAAGGCCCTTCAGCGATCCGAAGCCCCACGCATTCATCGCAACCAACCCCATGGCGCAGAATCGAGCCACGCGAGTTGTTCTGATAGACCGCGTTGCCAGGGTTGGCGTCTCCTACGGAGCCGGGCGCAGCCTGCGGCAGCGGCTACACGAAGCCTTCTGCGCCCGCCCTGCAAATCCTGCAATTCCTGTAGCCGCTGCCGAGCCTTTGGCGAGGCTGCGACAAGGGCCGAAGGCCCTTCAGCGATCCGAAGACCGGCGCATTCATCGCGGCCAACCCCAGGGCGCTGAATCGAGCCACGCGGGTTGTTCTGCTAGACCGCGCTGGCAGGGTTGGCGTCTCCTGCGGAGCCGGGCGCAGCCTGCGGCAGCGGCTACACGGGGGGCGTCAGCAAGTGGCTGATGGCGGTCTTGAGTTTCATCGGGCGCACCGGTTTGTGCATCAGGGTGTGGCCCAGTTCGCGCAGTTGCTGTTTGAGCTCGTTGCTGTAGTTGGCGGTGATCATCATCGCCGGGATCGCCAGGGCGCGCCGGGCGTTGATTCGCGCTACCGCATCGATGCCGTTCTGTTGCTGGTCCAGGTGGTAGTCGGCAATCAGCAGGTCGGCCTCGGCGCGGTAGTCGTCGACCTGGCGCGCCAGGTCTTCTTCGGACAAGGCGGTGATCACCTGGCAGCCCCAGCCTTCAAGCAAGGTGCGCATGCCGGCGCAGATCGCCGCGTCGTTATCCAGCACCCAGATCCGCGCGCC
>Ga0194135_10000833_pt1 | contig 18061 bp, 24 predicted proteins | sample LitLau_LLRF_2013_FD_134024 | JGI IMG/M metagenome (GOLD analysis project Ga0194135, IMG submission 134024) | Freshwater sediment microbial communities in response to fracking from North America - Little Laurel Run_MetaG_LLRF_2013 (version 2) | ecosystem: Environmental > Aquatic > Freshwater >...
CTCCACTCTGTTTAAACTACAGAGAAAAGTCCTTCAGGTGATCAGCTTCTTCTGAAACCTATCGCTAATGTCGAATGTTTGTTTGAGTGATCTCATCTGATTAAGGTCTTTGGGACTATGTAAAAGGCAAAGAGAGTGAGAGTTTATCTAGTTGTTTGCATTTGTCTCTGATTTCGATGAAGAATATATTGGCGTTCCTTTTAAGGACGAAATGGGAGCTACTGAAAGAATAACACTTGAGAGTTTCCTCAGGAGCCACCAAATGGACCAAGAAGTAGAAGAAGAGAGGGTGGGAATGGAAGGCAATTCTTGAGTTGTCTCTTCCTCAAAAGGATCGCATCTGTCAGAGAACTCATCTACAGAGATCCTCAAACCTGACTCTCTCTCTCTCTCGTCTTCTGTTTCGTTGATGCTTATCTCTTGATGATGGGTCTTGTGATAAGCTAAAAGAGTTATATATCCACATACACAACTACTCATTAGCCATATGGCTAAAATGTCTCAATGAGTCTGAATTCCAAGGCAAAGTCCTCCTGTTCCTTCATATCATAGACTCCCCCTCCTCCACCCACTTGAGGGGCTTCATGGGAGAAGATGCTCTCTCAGTCATAATTCACAGCGTCATTCCTCACCCAGCGTGAGGGAAGTAGCGATGACAGAACGTGGTAATTGATGAGTCTCACCTCTCCTGTTTTAGGAGTAGAGTAGATTAAAAAGCTCCTATATGATTTGTAGACGTGGGTCTCAGCATGATCGCAAGATAAGCGCAAAGAAGAGTTCTGATAAGTCATGCAACTGGTACATCATAAAATAAAAAATGTGTGTGTGTATGTTACAGGAGACTTGGTACTGGAGACAAGGTTCGTGGAGAACGAGTTGAGGATCCAAATCCGTGGGTACGTCTCGAAGGAGTACCTGTGTTTCAATCGGAGAGGAAAGCTTGTGGCCAAATCGAAGGTACCCTAGCTCACTCACTCACTAGAATAACATTAAATAATGGAAATTTACTGGAGATGGCCGTATAAAATTGGATTATAAATTCCTCATGAGGACTCAGCAGGGAATTCTCGCACGCTTTCGTTTCCTAATTGATATCCTGTCAAAACATCATTGATCCCTTCAATTAATCTCTACACGACTTCCCTTTCAATTAACTCCCTCGTGTCCAATTAACATTTACACTCGTCTACCTATCTCATCCTCATCTACAAAACTAACTCTGACAACCTCATTCAACTTCTTCTTTAAGCCTTTTGTTATTTACATTCCGCCGCAACTCGTAAACATATATACACACAACTATTGTACAAACACACAACAAGAGAGAGAAGTTCATAATAAAACGGGAGCGTCATAAAGAAGAAGGTTGTTATGTCGTAAAGTGCGGAGATGATGATAACATTTTTTGTTACAGACGCGAGGATTGCTCTGTGACTTTGTAGAAGTGCCAAGTGAACACTCGTGGAGCTACAGGTCCGTTCACAATCCCTCTTGGCTCGTCGGATTCGACCCGAAGGGACGTCCCCTTCGTGGCCCAGCTCACTTCATCTCTCGTCGTCCCAAAGACTGTTTCCGGTTTAACAAAGTTGGTCGCTTCGTGGACTCCTCTTCGCATTTCGACGTGGACTCACACAACAAGGCGGTCGGCCAAACTCCTCCACCGCCTCCTCCTCCACAACAACCTCCTTTGACGCCACCTCCTCATCATTCCAGACGACATCACCATCACCGGGAACGCCATCGTGGCTCCCAATTCCGGCAACTGCAAACACCAACAACTACAACTACTACTACGACTACGACAGAGCCTTCGACTACTACTACAACAACTACACCTACTACTACTACGACACCCCGCCAGCGTCACCCCCTACGACACGGTGGGAAGTCACATCGAAGACGGCCTTCCGCAAGAAATAGTTTAAGTTCTCAGCGGGAGGGAAAGAAGAAATCTCAGGGGACGGGGGGACCTTACACTGACCCTCTCCTTCATCCAGTCAACATTCCAACCAAAAAGAGACGGTGAGGAAACTGCCACATTTAGCGTAAGAAGAAGAAGCCTCGAGAGTCAGACTCAGACGCGACACTGCGTCATCATCACAAATATGTTCATCTTTTTTCATACAAATAAACTAATATCCTTCTTTGTCTACTTAAAATTGCTCATTTGTCTCAATTAATCTGTGTAATTGATGCTCATACGAATTAGAAGGTGTCTGGTTGTACTTCGCTTGCAAATTGCTTGCAAATGAGTACACAGACACAGACATATATATACTCGAATTGTAATCAGATGCATTCCACGGGGAACACGGAAGTGTGGACGAAATTATCGCCTTGTTATTAGAGAGTTTGTGGACTAGCTCAGTGCAAATTGGTAGAAAGAAGCCGAGAGGGTAACACACATTTACTTGTTTATATGTATACTTGTTCGTGTGTGAGTTGTGGTTGAGTGAGATAAACGGGAATTTTCATCATATGACACCTGAGTTAGTGTGTGAAACAAAGAGATAATTAATTGAGGTTCGCTTGTGAGTGTCATTCTACGTAAAAACTTGGGAGATCTCTGTGAGAAGAACAAGTCTACCTGATGTCCAGGTGTGTGTGTTTGTATGTGACATGTCTAATAGTCTAATTGAAGTGTCAGTGGGGGGTGGTTGGCAGGTGCGGGTGACAAATCAGCAAAGACACCCCACAGAGGCAAGGTATATTATATTATGAACCACTTTCAGATTAAGAGATAATCTATGCAATCAAACAAGTGCAATTAAACAACTTGCCTCTTCTCGCCAATATATATATAAGTGTATAATATATATATTGGATGGTCGGCGTTCTTCCAAAGGAAAGAATCGAGTTAATCAAACGGTTGAGAGAGAGAGAGAGAGATGGGAATGACCTTAAATATATATATTATATATAATATCTGCATGTATGCAACGCAAGAGAGCAAGTCGCGAACCATCATCTCACCTTTTGACCTTTTCAATCATCTTTATTATGAGTGATTTAGAGGCTTATTAATTCACCCCAACGGCGGAAGATTTCTTCTACTCTACCTTTTCACTAGATTTACAATTACATTTACAAGGTTAGAACAACGACGTGGTTATATATATTTGTGTATATATAACGGGGACGCCACTTTGTAATACAGAAGCCGTCGTCGTTGCTCTCAAGTAGAGACACACACTCGCACGGGTCTTTCTTCACGTCATCCGTCCTAATTTCCAATTGAGGCCCAATTACCATTTCACCACCTCAACAAGCAATAATAAATACTGATGATATGATAGTTTGTCTGCGCTCATAATGATGATGACTTTGACAGGAGAGATGAAAGCCAGTTTACTAGAAAAGACTTAAGATAGAGAGAAACTCACACACACACACACCCAATGGACCCAAATGCATATTATGCAGCAGAGATGCTCTTTAGCTCTTTGTTGCTTTAATACACACGGGAGGAGACTTAATAAATGTCTTATCGCCCCAAGAATAACTGAAGCTGCTCTTGCTGCTGCTGACCCTGACGACGAGACAAGTCAATTGCTTGGGGTGGACTGAGACACAATTAAGATAAGGTAGTGATGATGTTCTTCCACCATCCATCTGGAACTATCTCTCTCTCTCTCCGTGTTTGTTGGATAAAAAGAACGAGTTGAGAGAGTAGTAGGTAGGAGTGTGGGAAAGGGAAAGGTAAATATAGAGGAGGCAGAAGAAGAGGCTACGTTTGTATTTCTCATTAAGTGGAGAGAGGAATGCCTTAATGAATATCACCTGGTGAAATACGAGGCGCATGTTTGCTCACTACAAATTAGGAAGGAAGGATCTTTCCACTTAATGTCATTTATTACTCATTGTTAAACATCCTCCTGTGATTTACTTCCTCCACTCCTCTTGTTTATTGCACACCTCGTGTGCCTTCTTCATCTTTTCATATCATGTGCATTCCGCATTCCTATGCAATTCCTTCTTCTCCAGACACGTCCACACGAGTTCTTTCACTAATTGTCCTTCTCTGTCCCTACTAAATCTTTCTTCGTGTAACAATTCGTCGTCTTCGTGAGTGCATATATGAATGTACTACGTATGTATGTATTTATACATATATCCATATTCGCAGGAGCGCCTTTCTTTCGACAACATTTTGTACATGTTTGCTCCTTGTTGTGTTTAAAAGGTAGTGTTGAACTGTTGACTCCCGTGATGGTGAGGAAGATAGTCCATTAAAAAAGTGGTTCAGGTGTCCATAAGGAGCGATAAGGTGAGGTGCACATATATGCATACATACGATACAAGAGACCTCCGCCCAATATTCATCTTCTTCTGAATTCAGTTCTTTATCCATTGTCGTTCGTCGTTCTGGCTGTGCATGTGTGTGTCTGCCACGTGTGGCTTTAAGTCCCCCAGTGGAAGAATTAAAAGTGTCATTCCCCCGGACACGTATACATACATGTCGTGGTGGCAGTTTTGCCAGTAATAATTTATATAATAGGAACTGCATATTATTAATATGAGTTTAGAGCTGTTAGTGAAGTAGTTTAGTTGGTTACAACTACTGGGCACCTCTCTCTCTCTCCTGCTTTTTAATGAAATGACCCACCATCAACCTGGTCCCATCATTCACACAGCAGCAGCAGCAGCAGCAGTCGTGGGTGCTGCTGGTGCTGGTGCTTCAGCTCCATTAAGTGTCTAGTAAATCACAGGCAGAGAGTAGTTGAACTTCAACTTAGGACGCCTTTATAAGTATGTATAATCTCGTGTAATATCCTCGTAAATGACCACACAATAAATCTCGTTTATTCACTCAGAACATAAAAATAATTTCTAGAGTCACTCGTTCCAAGTAAACCGAATGAATTCAGCAGGGCGGCTGCTGACATGGTTTTCGCTTCCGCAGCTTCCGTGGACACCTTCGACCTCCATTTTGAGGCTCTACTACGATTTCTCGGGATCTCAGGGTTTCTCCAGTTCCACAAGAGGCGGAGCATGGTGACCACTCTGACCACGGGGATACTACGCAGTCTACTACTTCTGGAGAACTTCCTTTTGGCTCTTCTACTATTTCTGGGGTCTTCCAACGGTTTCTACTCAGCTCTAGTTGTAATAAATCTTCTCCAGAGTCTGGAATCTGAACTTGTACTTGTACAGGAGGAGAAGTAGTTATTAGGTGCCGTGATGGGAAAGCTGCTGCTGCTGGAGAAGTTGTTCTTACTGGAGGTGGTGTTGCATTGAGGAAACCACAGACTGAGTGACATTCCTCTGGAGTCTCAAATCTGTTTCTGTTTCCTTTGCAGCCTCCATAGGTAAATGGAACGCACATGGACTTCTCTGGAGAGAATCCAAATCTTACAAAGTCTGCTCTACAAGGTCCAGTTTCTAGCGGGAGGATACACAGAGTCTTAGCTTCTTCCATGGAGATCCTGCAATCCACTCCGTACTCTCCGATACATGGAGCTCGTTCACTTAATTCTACAGCGGAGCAATGAGGAGGAAGTGGAGTTATGTCGTCGGGAGGAAGAAAGTTCCGGTTTCGGATTTGATAGCCTTGGCCACATGAGACGGAGCAGGGAGACCATTCTGACCATGGAGTCATTGGACATTCCGCCTGGAACATAAATCATTATTAGCTTAGTCACATCGTTAAAAGATGATATATACTATACAGACAGGGAAATGCAATGCTTACAACGTCAGGTTGGGGATCGCATTGTTCCTCAACTCCTCGACAACTCTCTGTCTGAGTTGTTTCGATGTTACACTTCTTTCTGCCCATGTGATTTTTATAGCGACGACTTCTCGAGCGAGTTCCTTGGCCACAACTGACGGAACATGGAGTCCAGTCTGACCATTGGGTTACGGCACAGATGCTCTCTACCTCCTCAATGAAGTTTGCGTCACTGTGAATCAACATCGAACCAAAAGCAAATTAAATCAAAGACTTTTTCTCGAGTTTTAACAATTGGTAGAGTTGCTTTACTCCGGAGGACACGTAGGGAAATTTCCTAGACACATTTCCTTCTCCACAAGTTGCCTGTCACATCTCATCATGTCTGCTTTTACGGGAAGGAGGTAATTCCGTTTCCGCATACGAAGGCCTTTTCCACATGTAACTGAGCACGAGCTCCACGACGTCCATTCTGTCACGGCACATTCCGCTAAAAAATTTCGAAAAGGAAGTTGTTGCATAAATTTAAATTAAATACTCATCGAAATAATTACTTATCTTCTAATCAGTAAATAAAATTCACTTACGTCTATTCACGTCTTCTGTATTTTCACTCAAATAAATTTCATGGCTGGAGTCGGAAGTCTTGCTAGTGTCATTACAGCTTTTTGGGTAGATCCTTTGACGTCGGATATGAACTCTGGCAAATGGTTTCATAGGAGGGAGAACTCCATTAGGGTCGTAAAAAGGAGATCGTGGATCATCTGGGTAAGTTGCATTAAGGCGGTGGATCTTCTCCCTTGGCTCTGTTGGCGTATTTGGAGACTAAGACAAAATTATGAAAAACGATCGTTAGACATCCTGACAACTCGATTAATATATTCATATTACCGATTACCATGTAAGTAATGCCAGAGTCTGTGCCAGCGTCAAAGGGAAACAAGTCTAGTTGTGCATCTTCAAGCCATGTGCAATTAGCAAGACAAAGTTGGAGATCTGAGATGCCAACAATCCAATCTGGCGAAGGACCGATCATCGACACAAGAGACATGAGGTGTCGATTTCTATCGACTCGAAATGCTGCTGAAGTCTTTTCTCGCTCATTTGGATGCCAGAGACCTCGTGCTTTTATAATTGTGTTTATAGAGCGACTCTTTGCTTTCAATTCATTTTCAAGATGACGTGTTGCCCCCCATTCGGCAACTTGTCGAATTCCTTCCGATGCAATTTCTCCTGCTTTCCACACAGAGTATTCGGGAGAATGAGAAGCTCCAATTATGTCGCTGAAGTGGAGAAGCCATTCGTTTTCTGGGAAATCCTTAGGGTGAGTTTCTTTTGACCAAACGCCCTCGAAAATGACCTAAAACGCAAGTTTCAAGTGGTTGTTTGAAGCCTTACTTATTGTTAGTAGTTTTTAACGGAGCTTTGCTTGGAGTTTACCTCGTATTTAGCTTCATCACATGCACAACACGTTTGTCCTTGCTGAGCGTTATTACTATTACTATTGGTTCCTACTTGTACGGCACTTCTACTTGTACTTGGGGTAGTCGTTGTAGTCGGTAACTCAGTTGTTGGTCGAATGAATCCTCCATGTCTGAGTCTAGAAGATCCTTGTCGCAAAAGACTTCCTTGGGTTGGAAGTGGAGGCGGGTTAGTAGGTTTGGCATTGCTAGCTCCAGTGTCCAAGATCGGACACAAAGTGTGTGTCAATTGTCCATCATCCATGTACCAAACATGCGGTCGTTCTACTACACTCGCCCTAATACAAGCATATCACCACTCAAAAAATGAACACACAATCTAAGAAATCTTTTGAATATCCTCCAATCACTCACTTGAATGTAATACAACTGGCAACGAGAACCGAAGGAGCGGTCCAAAGTACAGAAATCTCCGACTTTGGTTGTCTATTGACACTTGTCACTGCATCGGGACAGACATCAGAGAATCTAGACCTTGTCTCATCGATGATATGGAAGATTCCCGTTGTGACAAGTCCAGTTGGTCCCATCATCGCTTGTTTCTCGGATTCAGCAACCAGCAAGAACTCCATAAAGTACTGCGTACTGTATCGTGTCTTGAGTCCTTGCACGGTCACTATAAATGTATGAAACATAATAATATTAATAATTTACATGAATTAAAACGTCCTCATTCCTCTCTTAGACTCTAAAACAACCTACCAGTGTAAACTTCATTGGGCGCATAAAGACCCCTGGACGCTTGAGGCCCCACAACAATAATCCGGAAGTCTCCATCTCCTTCCGTTTTGACAGGAGTGTGTCCCTCAGGTTTCCTCGTCTCACAAGCCAAATGTTGACCCAAAGAGACACTTAAAAGTGTCGACGAAAGGAGCAATAGGACACAAAATCTCATGTTGGTTTAGGCTTACAACAAGAAGTATATAATGCGAATGTCTGTCTGCACTAAACACGCTCTACTTCTCCTGAAGTTCTGGAGAACTAAATGAAAACAAAAGTCCATTCATTCGAAAGGAGATCGAGTGAATGAATGTCCGTGTAAGTGTATAGAAGATATTATAAGATAATATTACATGCACGCCGAACTATTAGCTAGAAATAAGAATGCAGAGACTTTTCTCGAATGCAGCACACACAACGCAACTTGTCCAGTGTACAAAATGCTTGAGCTTATCAATATCGGAGGAGACCTTATGAGTGTCTTATATAATCTCTCAACCACCTTCTTCTTTTGACTTATAATAATAATCCTCTCGTTTGCTCTGGCTTTTTATAATCTCTTCGCCCTGTATTTCGTATTACACTTTGTGTTCCACTCTCACAAGAGCCAAGAAGAATTCAACTCTTTTATTTCGTCTCGTGTGTGTGCTTTATACATTTTACTCTCATTTAGTTACATATGCTTCCAATAATAAAATCAGTAAACGAATAACATTATGTTTGATGTGGAAATAACACACTCACTCACATATACACGTATATATATATATATATGTTTTAGGATACGATGAACAACAACAGACTTATTTATTATTTATTCTTCCCAATTAATCCAACCTTCGCCTTCAATTGAAATGCCCTCATGTGAGTTTCTGAGCTTCTTCTTCGTTTCGTAAAATAAAGTGAATATAAAAATTAAACTACTGCGATGTCTGTTAGAGATGTGTCATCTGCGGCGTCCTCTTTCTTTTCTTGGTCCTTTGGGTTGAGGGGGACCGTTGGAGAATCTTTTTACATTCGCATGTGTTCATGTGGTCGAAAGCGTAGCCGCTGTTGCAGTCGAGGAATTCTCGACAGAGACAAGCACACGAGGAGACATCCCAGTACTTCCGGGGATCTTCGACACATTTGTCATGCTCCTGAGCATTCTTACATTTGCATTGGCAGTCGCTTTCGACGTATACGTGGCGATTGGAACAGTCTGAGGCTTTTACACGGCAGTTGCATGTGCAGGCTTTGTGACGCTCGATAGAAATGGATTCTATTCCTGTGATGTTCAAACGGTTACTTAGTCCGTCACCGATGTACTCAAATTTCTGGACCTATGTGTGAATTCATTTTAGGTTAGTTAAGTATATGTCTAGTTTGTCTCAATTATTGTGTGTGTGTGTGGAGGGGGGGGGGTACAATGGTTTTTACTTACGTCAATGCTGATAGTTTCTTCTTGTGATGGTTCGCAGACAAAGAGATCAGAGCCACAACATCCTCCACAGCGTTCTACACGGACACAACGAGGATGATAGATGAGGTGAGGCTCATCTACAGGTAACTCGACTGTTTTCTCTTCAGGACGACAATTGGCGAATTTACTATATGAGGGTTGAGAAACCATGTTCACTTTCGGTTGAGGTTGCGATCGCTCTATATATTTCACATTGTTCTTACAATTAGTTAGCAGATGCGAAAGGTATAAAAAATATATCCTGACGTGAAGGTGCGTCTTTAATGCATTACCTGAAATAGTGGAGAACGGCAAGATAGAAGGGCTTGACATTGTAGTTCTCATGATAGTTTTTCCTTGCGTTTGGTGACTCTGTTTGCTAGGACGGAAGTTGGCGAGTGATGTCACGACTTGGTTTCCTTCATCATACACGCAAAAAGAGTGGTTTACATTTTACTTTCACACCTGACTTATTTCCCGATTAAATGAGTCATGTCGTCATGTGTAGTAATACCTGATCTGTCTTTCACCGGGTTCCCTAGCCTGTCTACAAGGATATTATTCCCAGTATCCGGATCTCTTCTGATATCCGCATTGTCAACGTAAGCGCTGATAATCTTCTCAATGTCTGGCTCATTAGCTAGAGCTCTTAAGAGCGTTAGAGGAGGCGATACCTGAAAAATCCAATAAGGAATACTTACCCTGCTTTTTTATTCAGTCAGTTACAAAGGTTTCTAAACACTACCACTTACATGTTTCCTTCTCACTGGCCTTTCCTCAACTTCAGGAAACTTAATTTCGGAAGAATCAGCCAAACGATTGGCCTCACTTTGCCTATTATCATTAAAACTCCGTCCGCTAGTTTCATTTCGCCCCAATTGAACAGTAACATACTCTCCACTACCGACCAAAGGGAAGTCTTGGTCACCCGTAACACTTAGCACTCCAAGTACCACACACACAGCAACGGTTTCAAGGATTCTGCTCTCCATTTGAACGTTAGGTTGTGATGCAAGTGACCAGGAGCACAATAAGAAATGAAGAAGAATGTCTTAGGACTTTTGAGAACAAAACTGAGGACAGTAACGGAAAGGGAAATGACGCCAACAACATGAAGAGAGATAGACAAAAAGAGACTGGACTTCCCATTTGTTGAGATTTTGAGAATGTGTATGATGATGATGATGAATGATGAGAGTGTGTGCTGCTGAATATGTTGACTCTTGGGAGTCTCGAAGGTCTGTCAATTAAGTTAATTTGCATGTTGCAAAAAATAAACTGTCTTTGCTGCTCACTCGCCCACATCACTCACACGAAGAGATGGAATTATATTATGCGCATTGCGAATTCTCAGAAAAACTTTTAATATCTCAAGACTCAAGAGTTTATTTGGATTTGGACATCATGTCATAAACATTTTTTGTATATGCGAGTGTATATTTGGATAACGATGTAGGTTAATTCTTGGAGTGTTAAGGAAGCCAATGAAAACGATTATACGAAGACATGGTGTTAAAAAACACTCAGCGTATTTAAGCTTTGGTGAAATATGCGGCTGTGACAGAATGATCAATGCATGAACCTCGTTTGTTAGCAACTTCTCTGTCTTCGCCTTCAGTTTGACGGTAGATTTTGAAGAATCCATCCTGATTTCCCCAAGTAGTTGAAAAGGAATTTGCAACGAGCCAGTAAGGAGTTACTTTTCCACATGTTTCGACCTTCATTCCCCATCCAACCAACTTGACAGCGTGATTCATCTGGTCAAACTGCTCTCCTACTTCCAAGTCAAAGACTTCCTCGTAATCTAAAAGTGAATAAGAATACATTGGAAATTATTAGCGATGATTTAAACATTTCAGGAATTGTATATGAGTGAAACTTTCTATGCAGCGTACTCGGGAGATCCATGTATGACATGAATTTCGGAGAGGTTTTAAGAATAGCAACGACTGGACCGTTCTTCATGATTTCTTTTTGGATTGCTTTGACATTTCCTCGTGGAAGCATGCATGGATTTTTGGGGAAGACCAAGTCGGACTTGTAATCGAGGCCGGAGCTTGGGTCACAGGTGTTTGAACAGCTAAAGTTGACTTTAGTGGCGTCACCGCAGTGGTCAAAGTTGTCAGAACATTTGCTGATCTTGGTGTAATCGTATGGAATGCAGGAAGTAGAGACGACTCCTTTTTGGGCAGTGAAGTTCCATGCTTTAGCGACGTTGCCTCCCATGCAGCCCTGGAGTTCAGGATCTCCAATCCATGCAGCAGTTTTGCCTCCACAGGAGAGGAGGTCTTGGGCAGATAATTTGACTCGCTTTTTACCGTTGGTGGCTATGCACAATCGGTCGGACATAACTTCCGTGATGGCGAAAGCCTATGGGATATTAAAATATGTCACAAAACTTATGATTGATGGAAAGTCACCCATGAGGAACTTGAGAATTATGGGTGACCATATTACCCAACAAGACGCACACGAACCCTGGTCGCGAATCGACCACAAAATTTCTTCGCAATTCTCCCAGTTCTTACGAGCGTCAAATTCTTCAGGGATATCATCATCGTCGATATCATCGACTGGAGGGCATTTGGGGAGAAGCAAGTCGTCCTGAGCCGTCATTTGAGCTCCATATGGCCGGAATTGATGTCGTCCTGTGTGACCTTTGATTTCCTAATTAGAAAAATTACAGTGTTTTCATGCTTAAATTACAAAATTACAGACCATGCCAAAAAGCGAGGAAACTTACAACAGTGTCACAAATTGACCCAAAAGTTCCCCCCAGTAGGAAAGAAGTGAGGGCGAATAGCCCTAAGGTGAATTTGAAAACCATACTTAGCTACTAGTCGAGTGGACTTCGGGACTTCTTGTGTTTAGACGAAAGATCGGATCGTGTATGATATCATGTTACCCGCACTGTCTCCCTTTAAATAGTCCTTTTTCACGGAAGGATAGTTTTCGTACTCTCCAGGAAATATCTCCCGAGGGTTGCACGTGTGTGTGTTTGTAGTAAAGTCTCTATAACTTTTAACTACACTAACTAATCAAGAAATGATGAGTACGCGTCTGCTGGTAAGTCTCACATCAGTTGCAATTTTCACAACTATGCAAAATCTGCAATTCCAGCGATGAGTGTCTTCTCAATCGACCTTTGTTTCTTGTGTGCTCTCTTTTAGTCAGTTCTTTGTCTGATGACAACTTATCTTTGTCTGTGTGTTTATCAATATGTCTCTGTTCGTCTTCGATCTTATCGTTTGGTATAAAAACGAAGCCGAGTTGGAGGAAAAGACATCAGTTCACCAATTCATCTCTTCTTCATCACTTTTAGCAGCTCTTTCCGAAATTTCTCCTTCTGCTTCTTCAACATGAAGACGTTCCAGCCAACATTAGCAGTCTGTCTGCTTCTTTGCTCATTCGCTCACTCGTGGATTCTCATGGAAAATACGAACTCAGATGAGGACACGGGCCCTCGTCCCCCGGTAAGCATTCCTTCAGTGCCAATACCAAATTGATAGTCAATAGTAATTGATACTTAATACTTACATTGATGGTTATTTTACGTTTAGAAAAAGCTCAAATCACCAATGATCACTTTGCCAAATCTACGGTATGGAGCTGAAATGTATGGCGAAATCAAAGTGGACGAAAAAGACCCTGAACACATGTACGAATGTAAGGCAGCGAAAGGTAAGGCAGACATTGAATTTGATGCTCGGAAGCAGTTCAAAGAATGTACTTCAATCTCTGAGATGGAAAGACAAGGTCCTTGCAACAGTAGTTGGGTAAGATGAGTTGATTTTGATCCTGTCACTTTAGCCTTATGTGTCGGTGATATTTGTAAGCTTTTGAATAATTTTTCAATATTCTAGGCTGTCACCGCTGCTTCTGTCCTCACTGACCGTTTCTGCGTCCAAAAAATGAAGAATAAGCCAAAAGGTGTCCCAGATATGGGCACTTTCTCATCATACGATCTCATGACCTGTGGAAGCGAAAGGGCTGCTTGGGATCAAAAGGCAAAGGAAGAAGAAGTCAAAGGCTGCAGAGGAGGAAGTCTATTAAAGGCCTGGAGATACATGGAGACCGAAGGAATTGTAACTGGTGGAGCCTTCCAATCAGGAAAGGTACTTCATCAACGAAACATTCAATGCTTTTCTTTGCTCTCTAACATGATTATCCCTCAAACAATGTATATGTACTGTTTTAAGGGCTGCAAGCCAAACAAGATTGATCCATCGGGACAAGTCACTCAAAACATGTTGGTATGCAAAGAGCAATGTGAATCTACTCACAGCAACAGCAGCTACGATGACGAAAAGCACAAGGTTAAGGTTATGCTGAACAAGAAAGACTCAGGGCCAGAAGGATATGGTCTGGCGTGTCGAGTGGAGGGTGCAAATTCCCTTCAAATCCAACTGGAAGTCAAAAATCACGGCCCAGTTGCTGCAGTCATGCTTGTCTGCAAAGATATTTTCGAACACGACCATTCGAGTAAGTCGATTTAGTTATTGTTTCATCATCGCAACCTCAGTATTTACTCTGTGACACATATCTTAACTTTTTCATTCTTCAGAGGTTTACGAACGACTTGATAACTCTTTGGAAGACTGTGAGGGTTACGCAGCTGTGAAGATCATTGGATGGGGTTATCAAGCTGAACGGGACGAGGTTACCGGACAAGACGTCGAGAAAAAGTTCTGGATTGTACGAGGCCCTTGGGGAAAGAACGTTGGGGATGCTGGAATTATCAAAGTCCTTCGAGAACCTAAGAAGTGCTGGCAAAACGGATGCATCGAGATGAAAGTCTCAGCCCCCAACTTCAACTTCAACAAGAGAGTCTTTTACAAAGGACCTTATCACTTTGAAGACGTCATGAGTGGAAAGGCTCCCAAGCGACCACAGGACTTTGAGTACATCGGTTACTAAACCACACACACACCTACGACTTCCTATAATAGTCGCCAATATGGAAGTCATACAATACTTCATAAAAACCAAATGAGGAAATTACAAAGACGCTTCCAAAATTCTACACAGACACAGACATAATTCTGGTCACTGTGAATCCACAATTAGAACATTTTCTTAATATTTCGCAATAAATTTTCCTTACTTATACATAAAAATATGTCTCACATGATTTTCTTGTGGGAGAAAACCTCATTTATGGGTTCTTCTGTCTCTCTAGTGGAGCATATAATAAAAGTAGCACCACATTCATATAACCTATAAAACCATATATTATGAGTAACACAAATAATATGGTTATACAATTCCTAATAATAAGAAGGTACAGGTGGAAAGTCCAAACCGGAGATGATTTCACAAGATTCACATAAGTTACATGCATACTATTTATATGTTCCCTATTGAAGGTCGTTTCTATGCGTAGTATGAATTTGTTAGTTGATGAGTGAGTATAAGGCGGTGGTAGGTAATTAAATGACATTTCACACCTCCGATTATAAATCCGAAAATCAAGTATATAAAAAAAGTTGAGGGAGGAATTCGCTAATGAAGCGGAGAGACGACGCCTCGAGGGAACCTGAGCTTAACAGCAGCAGCAGCAAAAGCAGCAGCCCCCGACGACCAAGTTGGTTTGTAACTAACAGCAAAGCATCAGCGACAGCTTTGGTTTCTACACTTCCAGTTGTCTCTCACTTCTCACCGAATCCACACGTCTTTTCCAACTTGTTCTCATCGGCATTTTCCTCCAAGTCTTCAAGTCAAGGCTTATCATCATCGTTGTCTCATCATCAACTGATAAGTTATACAATGGCTGATCGAACTCCTACTGCTCAGCAACTCACTAACTATGGAAAGAACAGCGTAAGTTTGATTTCGAAGACTTAAGAAGGGTTTTGGTCTTCAACCTATTCATATATATATATACAGGTTTTAAATGGCGGAGAAGATGAAGCAGCAGCGGTGGTGTGACAGGCAGAGTTGTCATTATGACATCAAGTTCTCTCTAGTTTAATAGTGGCTTTAGTAGAGCCAGCCACAGGCCAAAGTATGCATATATGCACATATTTATATACATACGGGCTAGGTTGTTAGATATCAAAGGAGTTGTCTTGTGCAGAATTTCTTGTTCTCTGCGGAGGAATTTGCTTGAGGGAAGAAGAGATCGTTGCACCTGATTTAATACCTTCACTTGCATAATATCTATAGGGATGAAATGTCATTATTGTATAAGTAGGATTGAAGGATTATTTGCTTATGCTCCAAGTAACAAGAGAAATGTCATTTGGATGTATCTAGGTGTCCGAACGAGCTGTGAACAGTCATGGGTGTCCTGTAGCAAGTCTCACGAAGTCCTTGAGTGCAGGACGAAAAGGGCCTCTTCTTCTTCAAGACACGAATCTGGTTGAACATCTCGCTGCTTTCGACAGAGAGAGGATTCCCGAGCGAGTTGTCCATGCTAAAGGAGCAGGTTAATTATAAGGATGTTTTTTAATAGTTCAATTAATCTCAAGTAACCCCAACTTTGGGTTTTTTGCTCATTTGTTGCATTTCCCGTTCAGTTTAGTTACAGCAACTCTTGACTAGTTTATTGTTGCTTGTGCGAAATACTACGCAGGATGAGAGTAATGACAGGAATGAAAAGTTCCTAAGGAGTGGAATTGTTGGATTTTAGTCACAAAAAAAGGCGTTTGCAGGGAATGAGACTGGAGGCGATTTGTGAGAGTCATTGACTTGCCGTAGTCTTCGTTCTTTTGCTCGATCGATTTAAAGATTTTATGTATAGCACAATAAAAAGCTTCTTTGTGGTGTCACTTGAGAGATTTATTGACTCTTGTCAATTTCCTTAATGGATGAATAATATGAATAGCTTCTGATTGTGTGTGTGTGTGTCTTCTTAATTCCTTTGTATAGGAGCCTTTGGGTACTTTGAAGTGACGCATGATATCACAAAATACACTAAAGCGGTCGTCTTTGAGAAAGTGGGGAAGAAAACTCCACTTGCTGTTCGATTTTCGACGGTGGGTGGGGAAAGTGGGTCGGCTGATACGGCGAGAGATCCTCGAGGATTTGCCGTCAAGTTTTACACGGAAGATGGAAATTGGGATCTCGTGGGAAACAACACTCCCATCTTCTTCATTCGGGACCCAATCCTCTTTCCATCGTTCATTCATACGCAGAAACGAAATCCACAAACCCATCTTAAGGTATTTGACATGGAAGTCTTATCGGTTAAGGACAATCCAGAAGTTGTAGTACTAATCATTTGCGTGTAATAATTGTTCAGGATGCGGATATGTTCTGGGATTTCATTTCCCTCCGACCTGAGACGACTCACCAAGTGTCGTTCTTGTTCTCGGACCGAGGCACTCCCGATGGATACCGTCACATGAACGGCTATGGCTCACACACTTTCAAACTGGTGAACAAGGACGGCACTCCAGTCTACTGCAAATTCCATCTTAAGACCGACCAGGGAATCCGAAACCTTCCTGCTGAAAAAGCTGGAGAACTAGAAGGAAAGGAACCCGACTATGCCATCAAGGATTTGTTCACCTCCATTTCTGAAGGAAAGTTCCCTTCGTGGACGATGTACATCCAAGTGATGACCTTTGCTCAAGCAGAGGCTTTCCGCTGGAATCCATTTGACTTGACAAAAGTGTGGCCTCAATCCGAGTTCCCATTGATTCAAGTTGGAAAAATGGTGTTGGACAAAAACCCTCAAAATTACTTCTCTGAGGTAGAGCAAATTGCTTTTGCTCCAGCCAACATGATTCCAGGGATCGAAGCATCTCCTGACAAGATGCTCCAGGGTCGTCTCTTCTCATACGTCGACACTCATCGCCATAGACTCGGTGCTAACTACACCCACATCCCTGTCAACTACCCTAAGAGCGTGAGCAACCCTCAAACCTTCAATCGAGACGGTCCAATGTGCACAATTCGCCAGGATGGAGCTCCAAACTACTTCCCCAACAGCTTCAATGGAGCTCACGAATGCCCAAGTGCAATTCAATCCTCATTCACTACTTCAGGAGACGTTGACCGATACAACTCCGAGGATGATGACAATTTCTCTCAAGTAGATATTTTCTGGAAACAAGTATTGAAGCCTGAAGAACGTCAAAGGCTTGTGAACAACATTGCTGGACACTTGAAGAATGCTTCAGGCTTCTTGCAAGCTAGAGCCCTGAAGAATTTCTCCCAGGTCAATGCGGAATTTGGATCAATGCTCCAAGCTGCTTTGTCTGCTTAAAACGAATCCACATTCAACAACATTACAACAACATTCCCCATTCCACTTTGAATTTAGCAAAAATTAAATTAACCTTTAGCTCGTAGTATGATGAAACATGTTAAGTATAAGTTATATAGTGTTGACGCTGAGTCACCTTAGTACCTTTTGCCTTAAACTGACTTGCATGATACAGGTCAGCGTAAGCCCCTGACCTCAGGGAGCCTTACTACTACTTACTAATGTGTATATTATAATAATATTAATATTATGAATAATACACGTGTATAATCATCATCAATTGAGGTGTCGGGCATTGCATATGGGCATTCAGGTTTCAACAATAAAGGTTTACAAATAATATCTCAAATATGAGACTACTTGGGGGCTTTTGAGAATAATTTATCGGGGCTCATTGAGACACTGATGGTGCGGGAGAAGGAAGAGGTTTGAATTTTCGTTGTCTTCGTTCACAAGGCATGCTGCCTGCCTGGCTGCTGCTGGATCGAGCACTCTCTCTCTCTCTCTGTCCACTCTCGATCTCACTTCACATTTGC
>Ga0194135_10000834_pt1 | contig 18060 bp, 8 predicted proteins | sample LitLau_LLRF_2013_FD_134024 | JGI IMG/M metagenome (GOLD analysis project Ga0194135, IMG submission 134024) | Freshwater sediment microbial communities in response to fracking from North America - Little Laurel Run_MetaG_LLRF_2013 (version 2) | ecosystem: Environmental > Aquatic > Freshwater >...
GAGGAGAGAGAGAGAGTAATAGTGTGGTCGTGGTGGATTTCAGACCTCTCACAGAACTTGTTTCTTGCCGGAGGAGTCTTTCGTACCGATCTGAGTGTTTGGGATGCAACTGGCAGTTTTGTGGGCGCTGTCGAAGTGGGAAAGCAGCCGCCTTCCAGGCCCTTCGTAGCGCCGTGGGGCGTTAATGAGCACACCGAGTGCCCATTGGTTTCTCCACACACCCAACCACCAATCCCCTCCATCCTCACACACTTAACCCCTTCTCTCTGTTTTGTCTCACCTACACGCGATCACACTTCTTACCGAGAAACTCGTCCCCTCCGGTCAACACCTTCTCTCTCTCTCTCTCTGTAATACCCGGATCCATTCCATGCTACCACCACCACCAGTATGATGATCATAATATCCGTGTACACTTTCTCCGTCCACCAAATTTACTTACACATCATGTCACTTCCATTATGTATATATATGTGTGTGTGTCCTCATTGACACCTTTTCTACTACTACTCCTTCATTCACCACATTCACCACCACTAACACTCCAAATCAGCGAACTCCGACCTCATCATCATGTGAGACACCTTCAATCATTGCCTGTCTCATCTTATGCTAATCTTGAATTAGCTATTGTTTATTGGTGACAATTATCATGCATCATGCATCCTTTCCGAAGTATTATTGAGTCATCTATGTCTCTAATGTATATAATATATATTGGAAGAAATGTGAGATTCGTAAGTTCTACATTCTTCAGTCTAGATTAATTTATTCATTTTTGAGTGTCTTCATAATTACTTATTGCAGCAAATAGTGATAGTATTATTGGATCACAATGATATATACTTTTATTTCAGTTTAGTTGTATTTTCAAGCTTAAAAAGTATCTCATCACATGTCGGTAATAGTATTAGTTTACGTAACACCCCACCAAGTTTCCATTTGTAATGAATCTAAACAAAATGATAATGCTTCTGTGTATGCAAATTAGTAATTCCTATTGCTTCACTAACAAGATGTCTCAAATCAACACTGATCCCAAGAAATGCATATTATGTGCAGAAAAACAAGTCCAAGTCCAAACGTGAGACATGATATGAGATGATCAGCACAAAATAAGCGAAAGATTCGCATATCAAAAAGCAGCATCAACCGATTTGAGACACATGAAGCATAAAAAGCAGAGAGTTGGTCTTTGGGAGAAATGTGTGTGGGTAGAGTCATCTATGTCGAGGCAAGGAGACTTCTGATGAGGATCCGGATCTGGTTCTTGGTATTAGGTACGGCAAGGCAAGTGGAAGATAGTGTGTATATGTATGTAGTGGTAGTGGGGAGGAGGGGTATCGTGTTGTAAGGACAGTGTGGCTGAGGGTGGCAGAGCGTTCTTCTTACGGTGCTATGGTTGACACCCAAGTCCAAGATTTATTGGTTCAACTGTTGGGTTACGAGTGTGGCTAGAAACGCCTGCTGCCTATGCACTCAACACTCTCCTCAATGTCCTTCCTCCTCCTTAACCACCACCACCACCAACAACGTCTTCACTTTTTCTTTCCTTCCGTGCTGCTCCTTTGTTCCAATCTTTCCTATGCTCTCTCTCAAACTAATCTTCTTTTCATCTTAATCCATACTCTCGCCCGTCCTCACCACACTACTATTTATATACCGTCGTCGTCGCTTCTCACCCCACACAATCCGTACTCACTAAGCACAAACCACATAGGAGCAGTACACGTAAAGTATTGCAATATTGCTAAATCCCACATCTCATTTTGCTCGCTTGCGTCTTTTTGCTTCTTGCATATGCACTGCAAATTGAAACCTACAGTGATCAACGGGTCTGATAGTTCGGACTTGGAATGTTGCAAAAACTGATGTGTTAAAATTATTTTATTGATTAATCATAAATACCTATACAATTTTCCGTTATCTTCTGCTTTATGTGCATTTCATTAGATTGCCTGCTTGTTTTTTAACTAGAGATTTCAAACATGCTTCTAGATTCACCTTTTCAAAATCCGTTGTTTTAAATAAGCATATACGGTCATCTATCGCAGGCACCTTCTTCGGGCATTCTAAAATGCAATTCGTGTTTAATTTTTAATTTTCAAAGTTCTTGCGGAAAATCAATAAGAAATTGTTGATGATCAATTAGGACATACTTAATGTGAGGTAGCTTGAATTGCCTGTGCATGTGTGAAGTGATTGTGTAGCTATAATATTGTCTTCGTCGACATGAATATTATGCAACAAATTTTAATGCAGATACTTGTACATTAAAAAGAGTCAAGATTTGTGTACAGGAATTATTAATATTCACGGAGAGAAATTTATGAATAAATAACGATCTCTAGTGTCTCAACAGTTAAATCCAGACTATACCATGTCGCAATCAGTACTAATGTATAGTTATGTCACTCATATCTGTAATATTATTATGTTGATTTACATCGTGTTTGAAATGTCACAAAAATACATGAGGCATGGAGGGATCTTGTGCTAAGTATTCAGTTAATCACTTTTGCACTTTTGGCTTAAGTCGCTCAACTGACTTCGACACTCCTATATGTTCCATTGTGTGTTGTTGAATGAGTAAGATTACATTGAGACTAAGTAAATAAAATATAAGCATTAAATATGAATAGACTTCGCTATTGATTTGACGTAGAAACCAAAAGTGAGTATATGAGAAATAGGAATGGGACCAAGAGTACGTACCACGATATTATTTTAGTGTATATGGTGAATGTGACACGAAAAGATGAAATAAAATGAGCAAATCATCATATGTTATTATAAGATATGGAAAATAAGCAAATGAAATAGGACAAGTCGGTAAGATATACGACGTGACAAAGTTATCAGAAATCATAAGAAAAACGGATTCAATTCTAACCTCGTCTTTAATTTATTAACTATCCACTGTGCACTATGAGTTCTGGAACTGGTATTAAAGCCAATACTTTTATTGATGAATTAGGCGGTTTCTGTTGCTTCAAAGCAAGTTAAGATAACCTTCTAAAATGACCCTTTTAATAAGTCATTCGTCGAGGAGGTCTTTGGTCCAGCAGCTAAATCAATATCTTCGACTTAGGTGTACTTCAAGTATAATTTTGTAATCTATTTCTTATACCGTACTTAGTTTTTATTCCTGCTGCATTTATATTGGAGCATATTTGTATTATTTCGCACTACTGCAGTTATCTTCTTTCTGTGACAGACATGGTGAACTGGTCTACGCTTACATGATCTTGATGATAGGGCACCATTGTCTGGTGTTTGCAATGATAGAAATACAAAAACTAGACGAACAGACTTTTCCCAATTTTATTATCTGTTTCTGATAAGTTATGCCGTGAGAATGTCAAATGAATTTTATCTGAAAATTATTAAGCTTTAGAATACATGCATGGGGAAACTAAAGAGAAGAACGAAAAGATTAGTGAATTCATCCGATTCACATCCCAATATTGTATGGATGTATGATACATGGAACGAAATATTTATAATCATTTATAGTGTCCAGCAGTATACATTCCAAGATGAATGAGAAATCGTCCTGCTTATCTACAATGTTGTATTAGCATGTATATATTATACAGCTTGTTCTGTGAATCTGACTCAAAAACAAGATGTAGAAGTGTCGGCAAGTCCAAAGACGAGTTTGTAAGAAAAAAGAATTCCATTCCAGCGAGATGTGCAGAGTTGTAGTCGACGGCTGTAGACGGTGAGCTGTAGGAATGTAGATTACTTGAAAGATCTATAATTTGATCACATCCACAAATCCCGTCATGATGACATCATTGAATTTATACACAGGTTTCTACAAGTAGCCACTTAATACATATTGTTTGTTGTACGCATCCAACTGCATCCTATACAAATTAATTTTCCATTCGACTACATGAGATTTAAGAATCAATAACTATATTAGTATTATTGGATAGAACCACTTCTCCATGCATAAATATTACATGGACATAGCCACAGAGAGTATGCACTCTATACATCTAAACACAACAACAATTAAATTGTAACACTGCTTTAAGTGAGCATTATTGCATATTTTAATATTTGAGTTTGACTGAACGAGTTGTGAGATCTCTAGTGAGATAGAAAAGGAGTGAGCTCAATAATATTAAATTACACTCATTCGTCTCACTCGCTCTCTTATTTTCTCTTGTAAGTTTCAGTTGTTCTTTCCAAGTTAAATGTATGTGATGCTTAAATGTGAGTCAATGCTGGAGGCAGATTTCGAAACATGAAGTGCACATGAGGATAATTATGATAATAGGGTAATGGAATAAAATAAATGGATGAGCAAACAGATGATTATTGTTTTTAAAACCAAAAAGAATGAATGAATGGCTTGTTTCCTTACTACATGAATAGGCTCCACAAGTCGAGAATAAAATACCAACCTGAATTTTTACTTTTTAAACCCGTTAACTGGCTTTTTAGGACAACTTTTCTTTAACCGAAATAGGACCACCATCCAGCCCAATTGCCTGCTTGATCTCTATAAGATGGTTTATTTCTTTGCATGCCCGAACCTAATTTTGTTAAAAGTTGCATCGCTCTTTACGCTCTGCTGCGTGGAAAGAAAATTTGTAGACATTCAATGATGTAGGTATACAATCAGTTTCAGTCAAGTAAATAATGAAAAACAAGATGCTGAAAATTTCATTAATTCGAAAACTGATTATCAGGACTCACTTACAACAACTGTATTAAAAACAAATAGATCAGTTAAATAAATATATTGTGTTTGTTATTTAAGTGTTGATTAACACAACAACAAAAGAAGAAGTGTTATTTATTATTTAGCAAGATCCATTAGAAATTCCTGCCTATACATACAACATATAACATCCAAAGTGTATAGAATGAAGTGTATCAATTAAGAATAATACCCTGTAAGAATTTAAGTATTTATCCTCCCTGAAAACTTCAACAGCATTTGGAGAGCACGATTAATCAAATCAAGTACCAGGTAGAAAATAAACTCGTCAAAGATCTGATTGGAAATGTTTCGCAGCTACCTTAAGACCGGATCCGTGACAGCTTTAGGTAATGCTCCTCTTCCAAGAGTGTAAAACTGGGATGGAATCACACAGGTAGAAAAGCAAGAGAAGCAGGAAAGTAATAAAGTTCTAATTTTATAAAGTCATTTGGAAAAGTTGTTAGTTGCTGTTAAAAGCAGGAAAATATACTGGAGCTGTCTTAGAACTCCTCCCATTGTTGATTTTTTATGGTGGCTACGTAGACCATCCCGGTGGTCTTAAGCCCATCATAATAATAATGATGATCATGAGGTTATCTTCTCCAAGTCTTGACTCTCTAGTTAAATGCCACATGACCTGGATGATGGGTTGAGAATGCGTATGAAATTCAAGTTGATTACTGTTCTTAATTCAAAACTAGATGATTATAGGTGTTGATTTTCAAGACACACCTCTCAGCGAAATATTTGCTGATCTGTATAATATTATTACACAATCCTTCTACCTTATCTTCAGCCACCTTCGTTGAAGAGACACAACAAATCGAGTCTCATGAATGTTACTAAGCAAAGAAAGGTAAGAAGGATGCATCATGGGTTTATTTACTTTGGAGCTTCGCCTGCTTATACACTTACTTAATCACTTACACCCTCTCCACTTTTCTAAATAATCATCCCTATTGTTTAGCCTTTCTTTTGTTATCATACTTACTCTCGCATACTTCTCACGTCCTACTCATTACTCTTGTCATAACCAGCTTGCTAACCAGAGCCCCAGAGAAAAGACACGCTAGTTAACCTAACTTTACGTCCTCCCTCTGACTGAGTTTAACTATCCTGAGTGAGAAATCTATCTACCTCACAAAGTTTTCATAAAACGCCAACTTTCATCCCTTAAAGAAGGTAAAGCAGTCAAATATTCTGGTGAATACCTTCTCACAATCTTAGCACGAAGCTCACATATAATTACAATAATATTGGACCCCCCAAAACACCATCCCATCTTTTGTTCTGCACCTAAATTCTGGGCAATCTACCAAACAAACAAGAATCTCGTGCCTAAAGGTTCTGGGATAAATGTGAATGAATTATATGAACTCTTCTTCTACCGCAAATATATATTGTTGATTGTGAGGAATAAACATATGAACTAAAATTATTCTAAAATTACATTGAAGTCGATACTGATATTTTTAGAAAATAGTCAATATTATAGTCGATTTTCCACCAGAAGGGCACTTGTGACAATTGAAACTAAATATTTATCGTGATGATTTATTCCATGAAAAATTAATAATACGAATTTGAGCATGCTTTAATCTTTCAGACTCTTTCATTCAAGATATATTTAAGTAAGATTACTAGGAACTAGGGCCAATTGTGCAACTCACGCTATCACATAACCTCAGTGACATACTGTAGTAGACCATAAAATTAGAGCTTTGCATGAGATGAGGTTTTTCAATTCAGTGGGAACAACAGAAGGTGAAGTAGTGCTATGTTAGTAATTCAGCAGATCGACGGGGATAGATATATACATGATGGTTTAAATTGTTAACTTCTGAGTCCTGAAGAGCCATTCACTATAAGGTGGTTTCCTTCATTAGCGTTGCATGTACCTTCGTCAAATTTTTAAACAATGGTTTTGGTTTAGTAATCAACCCAAAAGGGTTTGGCTACTCTTGTTTGGGAGTGAGTGACACGACACGTAATGCGGCGTGAATCAGAATGGCTGAGGACAAACGATAAGAAACGCTACACACAAAATAATAGGCTAATTTGTCGGGGCCTTCCATAATTCTGTGTGTGAAAGACTGAATTTTTTCGCAGGATGATAATTTGGTACTTCCTTTTCTGCTTTACAACAAAAGAGGAGTTGATGTGAAGTTTCCTGTCATGGTTATTGTGGGTTGTTAAAAGTTCTCTCCGACTGTTATTATCACCATCAATGTGCTTAACTGCTAAGTAGATAGGAGGACACAGAAGGATGGTCTCGTGAGTGGTCGGTCACACACAAACTACATCATCACACACAGTTAGTAATAAATTTTTAAATAGAATCGAATTTCTTCTTTCTAATTAGACGAAAGAAGAATTAGGCTTTGTCCTATCTCGTGATTCTCAAGCGAATGTGTATCTCGACAATATCACTGTCTGCAGTCTGGCCGTAACTCGTAATTCGTAGTTTACTCCATTGCATGATACACACAGTAGCTTGTTTAAATATCAGGTTTGGACATATTTGAATACAAATTTTGATTACACTTCTTCTCAGGATGTAACACTATCTTTTAAAATATAATTTTAACAGGCAGCTCATAAACTTACAATTAGCACAATCAGCTTAGCTAGTCATAGTTTCCAAGTTCCAAGACTTCCAATTAGCAAACAATTATATTAACCTCTAATTCTAACTAACTAATCGCATTCCTTCTTATGAACGATGTGAGAAATTCTAATTAAATTTACGTAAATAATTAATCTGCCTATCAGATTGATGCTAAGCACGACTGAGGCTAATTATCTTAACAGGTTCACACGAGTCTTACATGCACATATATATACATGCATTCATGCATTAGTAGTGAGAAGAAAATAAGATACGCTAAATATACATCGATGCTCATCCGCTCAGTTGGGAAGTAAAAGCCATATATATTCTTTCAGGCAAACTCCACGAAATATTTGCTTTCAAATCCCTTTTAAAAATAAATGCACAGCAAAATTTGTTTCGCATGTCTGAACGTGAACGTGATACGAAATAAGGAACCATGAGGGAAGAGAATATCCAATAAGTCTTTATTCCGCCAAGGCTTCTTTCATCCTACATTTCTCTGTTTCTAAGTTTCCAGGGACAGAGAAAGCGAAACATAGCCGCCACATTTTGTTGGCATTGGTTGGAAACTCCGAGAGAATAAAGATGACCGTCTCTGATAAAACAAAGATCCAAGAGAACCCTTGGATCCGGTTCCTTTCAGCTGAATGACCACTGTAACGAATTTAACTGTAAACAAAAGACACTTTTTCGTCTTTCTTTCTCCGAGACCTCTCTCCGCCTCGCTTTTCACCGAATTAATGGACAGGGGAAACAAAGAATCGGAAATCAATACTCTGCCCAATTTACCTCTTCAGCTGAATATTTCTCTTTCTCTCATTGTTCTTGTGTCGTAACAACTTGTTAGTGGTCACCACTTTCCTTTGTATTCTCCATTGGGATTTCATCCTCTACGTGGGATGTGTGGGAGTGTACGGTTATCCTCATCATATTTGCGAATTTTTCACCCATTAGCGTGTAAGCTGATATCATATCATCTTTCAGGGCTTTCATCATGGATGTTCTTAAATCTTATCAAATTCAATAGTAGGACTACTTCGACATAGGGAAGAAGCTGGACCAGAATCTGGTCCACAGCTGAAAGTTTCATGGGGCAAGTGATAACTTCTGTCTTGAGTTCTGTGTGCTCACCCTCATTTTTCCTTCTCATCTATCTGCAAACAAACACTGCATGCAGTCTTCTTCGCGTAGAAAAGTGGAATGGATTGGAGCATGGACTTTGTTAATACATTTTGATTCTCTATTCTTCTGATAATCAAACATTATAGAATGTTATCTGTATGTAGATAAGTGTCTTTGAAAATGATTTTGAAAGTTATTGGATGAGAGAAATAGTGTGAGAGATGCTAATTTTATTTCCTGCACAGAGACACAAAAATTCAAGACACCACTTGATCAACCGTCACAAACACGTATCTACAGATACTCAATGCACCACATATAATGCCTATTCATTTTCATTCTTCTGATAACTTTGATATTCTGATTACAGATAAGCGACACATTGTATTCATTTGGAGTCTTTTTGATGTGACTTATCATCAACGGATGGTGCCAAGCTTCTTTTACAATTCGTCATCAACAAGTTCATGAAAAATATGAGAAAAACTAAGTGTAGTTTTCGAAGCGAACCATTATTCAGTAAATTTTCTATGTAAGTGAATAATCAGTAAGATATTTTGCATGTATAGAATTTTTTCAGCTATCGAACTGCCATATCGGCTCATCCATGATGAACTACTAAATGTTGATACGGGTGATGGATTATTTTGTACATCACCCGAAGTACCAAAGAATAATAATAAAGAGCATAAAAAGGCTCAAAAGTGAGCGTCGTTACCAGCACAGAACATAAATAAGTTTAATGGATTTATTCAAACTGAGTATTGAAATTAAGCCATTATATTATGTTATGGTTACATGGGGTTTACAAATTATGACGGAATCATGCTGCATTTCTGTTCGCAAGAGTCACGAATAATAAAAATCCTCTCCCCAAAGTATCTATGTGTGTAGGAAGCGAGCAATGAATTGATGTTTTATGCAAGTGGTGTAACTTTCACTGTTCATAAGTCACTGTCTGAGCTGTGGGACTACTACAAATTTATCAGAGCCCAGAGCACCGAATCCCACATTGGATTGGGCTGTGGATACACAATTGTTACGGATAGAGCAGAAAGACAGGAAATCAAAGCACTGTAACCGGATATCACACGAGAACTGTTAGAATCCAGAGGATTTTGAGACTCCCAGTGGGCCACAAGCAGTGTGTGGCATCGATCGAGAAATGCAAAGAGCGAGTGATAAATTCAATTGATGAGAAGAGGCAGACAAAAGGTGACGATTAGCATAATGGATCGGGACTAATTAGAGACGCGTGCAAATAGGATAGGGAGGGTAGAGACGACGACAGATAGGGTCAAATTTGGGTCGAATAATGGTGGCTCTATATTCTCTCGATGATTGAGATTATGGCGAAGCACTCAACACGCGCGTGTCTACCATCAATTCTCAACTTCCGGTATTTCAAATGACAAAAACTCGGAAAACTGAATCGTTTTTTCTTCCCCACATCCGTGACCTGTCATACCCTCCTGACTTTTACCCTCGTACGCTGAGAGAGCTCTTTTGTTTGTCTCCAGCTCTCTCTCCATCTCTTACATAATAATAATACCTTTTCCTCCCCAGTTCGGTTGAATACATTTCTCCTTCTGTACAAACACAATACCACTCTACCCATCCGTCCCTTCCAAACACGGCGTCGCTGAAGGGAAAAGAGCTCATCTTCATGTCTTTTAGATACTTTACCGAATCAGAATGCGGGTGCAGCAAAGTAGTGGAACGAGTAAAAGCAAAATTAGACCAAAAAGGAGACGACAAAACGAGGGTACCCTGCAAACACCAACTGCACCATACTCCTTTCATCCTTTTTACTTACTTCTGCTCTCAAGTTGCTCCACTGCATGATATCCAGTAGTTGCTCTGAAAAATCTTATGAATCATAGAAGCACACTGTTTAAGTAGGTATAAAGCACCAACGAATTACGCAAGCAAAACTACTCGCGTATCCTACTCCTCATCCAACACAACTTGAAGTGGAAGAAAACATGATTCTCAGCTTTCATCTCATCCTCCTGTCGACGCCCGTGCAATTTATCATGTCATCTCTCAGTTCCTCCTCTTTCGGGCCTTTTGTATATATTTGCACTGCTAAAACAAGTGACTATTTTCCGATTTTTTAAAATGTAATAATGGTCAACATCTATTTTTCCAATATTCAATACGATTTTAAACAGGTAAATGTCTGGCTATTAAATGCGGAATCATATATACACTAGCATACAAGCTTTCGCTAGTAGAATTAATAACATGCCTCTTTTATTTGATGTGAATCAGAGACTTTTGTTATCTAAAATCTACAAAATAATTAAAAACAGTGTTGAATGTTTAAGTTAGCATTACTATATGTGAATGGCAATGGTGAAGCAAGTGTGCGATTCGATAGATAGTTTGTCTTTCTTTACCTACGAAGAGCCCTATCACCTACAGCTTAGTTAGTATTAGACAACACAGAGCGGTAGATGAAATGAAACTACTCCACTTGGAACTACTCCGGGAAAAGGAAAGTATAGTAGAGAATTGGGAAACCCTAAGAATGGATTATCTGCATGAAAGAATTATCATGATAATAGAAAGACGAAGCAATAAAACATTCACGGAACAATATTGCTTTTTCTCCCTTCTCCTGACCCATGCTATGCTATGACACTGCCGGTTCAAGGAATATATGCGTAATCGTTTTTTTCTCTTGGATTTCAATTCATGTAATATCAAGTAGCATCTTATGCGTGTACGGATATTTCATACTGTCCAACTTTCCATTAGTTCGTAGATATACGTGCAAAATATAAAAAATTCACATGTGCATTGTTTACCACCATCATAATGTGAACTAATGAATTTAAGGTTGCAATTTACAACTTGTAACTATCATTTTTAAAATTCTATTATCATAAAGAGTACTAATTTGTTACATGTCACGCTCAGCATGAACATGAAATGAAAGCAGCAAAGTAAAATTATAGTTTCTGGCTAGTTGCTCCTGTTACTGTTCTTTTCTATTGAAGACGGAATCGCAATTTTCAACATTAATTGGACTTGGTCCAAATAATCACGTAATTCTATTTTCTTTTAGATAATGAATTTATCATTCAAAGAGAAAAATATACTCGTGGGAATCTGTTCTCATGAAATCAATTCGTGTTTGTCACGAAACTTATAACAAATACATGCGCGCCTATAACATTCATTTTGTACAAAATTTTAGAATCCCTACATGTCACTATGTAAAATGAGGGCACAAATATTGAAAATATACAACAGTCAAATTTCAGATGCATTAAAATACCAAAAATGAATTTTAAAAACTGTATTTGAAAATCGAATGAGATAATCAGGAAGCTTCCGACACCTGGCTCCGTCTTATGTTACCCCGTAATTTTTAAAGATCAAATCCAGCCTTGGTATATCAGCTACTTAAGTAATAATATCTAGATAAAAACAATTTTCAAGAAATTACTAGCACACATAAATAAAACTTTAGTTTTCTGCGAAGTCTAAAAGCATATCCGTGAATTAATGTATTAGTGAGTGCAAGCAACAATGCTTTTTGTATTACTCCCGTAGTTGTTGGATTGGAATGAGTTACACGCACAATTTACTTGTGGCAGGATTCGAGATTAGATTTCGCTAATTTGCTGACGACTGGGTGGTTTCTCCCGGCGTAGGTATCTTCAGACTTCAACTGTAATGAGTATTCTGCCATAAGATTTCATCGTCTACAAATTACTGTACAAATCACAAGACAACCAGAAAGCAAGTTTGGATCATCGTGTCTCCCAGTAATAGGGAGATTGATTTAAGTGAAAAGCCATGCACTCCTGGGCGTGCATGAATTGGCGTTATTTCTTGTGTTTGAGTGTTTGACGACTAATACTTTTCACTAATGCTGAAATCCAGGGTTTTCAGATGTATCAGATACACAACTCGTGTAATAATGTATTGATGAATTTTACTCGGCAAGGGGCTCATCACTTTATTAGGAGTCACGGAAAAGACTCATGAGAGTCTACATAACCTGGATGCTCATCATCATTATTACATCTTATGCTTGGTATGCACAGACTGTAGCAGTTAAAGTGAGATGAAGTAATAAACTCAACTTTGTTGTGTGGCAAAGAGGACTGCTCAGAACCACCCTCAGCCTGTGGTTAAGTCCTAAGATAAATTAAAGTCGAAAAGTCAAGATTCCAATGAAGCCAAGTGAAGATGCTTCCACCATTTTTACTTGATGTGTACACTCATCTGTATTTATTCAAGGCATAATATGATACAAACTTATCTCATTTATGAAGAGGAATAAGGTTTAATCGTCATCATATAACCAACTTGATAGAGAAGATGATATTTTTTGAAGCTTTCATTTCTGGATCGCTTTCTACTTCACAAACTCTTTTAAGCTTCCGAATATGAAGGAACAGGGTGGTCTTCCTCATCTCTAAAGTTTTTGCATTCTGTTTAGGTTACTTTAAACCCTTTTCATTGTCAGATGATGTTTTGTTTTTGATTCTGTCATCGGCTTGTCAGTTTTGATCATCTTTTTACTAGAATCAGATGAAGATCCTTCTTCTAAATATTCGGTTTATAATTAAAAATACTATATAAGCTATTGTAATTTGTATTCTGGGATTCATACATTGCACACACATTTTAGAAGCCGAGTATGATTTTGCTGTCGGAAAAATCCACACTTCAGTAAGCTCCTTAAACATACTTCAATAAAAAGAAACTAGCCACACAAGTGCATTATTTCGGCTCTTAAGCTCAATTAAGTGGTTGATTACAGAGTTGTGATACATTTTGTTAATGACTCTGTTCTCCATTCACCCTACCTAGCAATTTTCTTCTCCGAGCATTTGAGTTCTCATTTGGACAGAAAATTAACCATTTCCTAGGGATTTCCTTCCTTCTTCTTTTTAATACTATAGAATTATTAAATATAACAGAGAGCACGCAGTCATGAAATTCTAATAACGGGCTATTGACGCTTCCACGTTATTTCTAAAAGTCTCATAACTGTTGTTCAAGCACAAACGACTACAACTTATTTCTTGTTAATTCAGCTCTCTATAAAACTGATAGTAATCATTGGTCACATTCTCGTGATTCCATCATTCAGACGTCAATTGCAAAATAATTTTATGATGTTCAACCCTCTTTCTAATCTTTAAGAAAATGTTTGCTTTTCATTGGTTAGTCAATCTTGAGATTAGGCTCATTCTTCCTAGGCTAAAATCTGCGCATCGGTGAATTCATTTCAAGTATGTTCAGAGTTGGACACTTACAAACGTAAAAAATTACCAGCCTTTGATATAATTAATTTACTCGTAAAAATACACAACTCATTGAATTCAAACAACCGAATGCTAGCTCCAAACCATCATGAGACGTGTGTTATTAATGAATCCCTCACACAACTATTTATACCCTATTTTTTACTTTTTATCATCGCTTAGAATCTAAATTTCCCAATCAAATTCAACGATGCAGTTGAATTCGTAATGATGAACATTTCAATCTTTAAAAGATGTCTGAGACATTATCAATTTAATCAGTTGAGACGACTTCATACGTCGCATCGATTGTTACCTTTGTTTATTTACATCCTTCCGTTCAAGAACCAACATCTTATAAATAATAGTAAGCGCTTGGATTAAAGATAAGACGCAAAGGCACTTAGGAGTATATATAGAAACATGGGTGCACTCGAAATGTTCGGTCAAAATTAATATCCCACTCATATTACGCGATTGCTCAATCGCAGGGTTGAGACTCATTGAGATTAGTACACAGTGAAGACAGGGAGAAGTAGATAGGAAGACAAAGTAATTGAAGATTCTTAAGAACCGTCCATATGATATATTATCAAAGAAAGCATGAAGATACACGAAGTGATCAACAACCAAGACATTTATACCTATCCATATACGATTGATGATAGAATAGAGTCTCCATAAAACATAATAATCATTAGATCAAAAGCACATTACAATCATTGGTTACTTTACTGAAATATACTTTGACCTGTTAGTAATCTCATCTTGATAATCTACCCACCACCGTCATCTTATTGTCCTTCTGTTTCAGTATTTCAGAAGACCCTAAACTGCGACAATCGCTGACATGCTTTTTATGAGTCCCATCAGATCAACCTCAGGATCACCATCAGCATCTCATCCTAATCATACCTTTCGTTGTCTTGAATCCTTTAACAATGGTATAATAATAATGTCATCATGTTCGTTCCTTTTGTTATCCGTGTAATCCCTTTAACATATTTCATGTTAACCCACAGATACAATGTACCCTCAATAAATGAAGTTAGTATATACTTATTTTCATGTCAAGTCGGCTGAAAAGATCGATCCTTCTTGATACTCGACCGTTTTGTTATTAGTATCATGTAACATGTGCTCATTGATAGTGAAATTATAACCCTTGTTTAATAGTAAAAAATTCCGATGCGCTCAGAATACATTATAGATTTCATTGGGTCTGTCAAAATATTCAGGCTCATCCTAAAAACATCTTGTACGATGTATAGATCATTTTCAGGTATCCTCTTCACCCACTAAATCCTTTTCGTGTCCATTGACAGTAATGTATGGTGACTTTCCTACTAATTCAGAAGTTATAGAAGATCCTAGCTCGAATCGTGTATGTGGATGGACGTTCAGTTTTTAAAGGCGGAGAAAGAGTTCGGTTAATAGGCGAGATATATATTCAATACTCGTAAGTCATATTATGATTATTATTATTTCATAAGAGAAAATAGATGACAGACGAATAAGATTAAAGAAAGAGACAATTCAATATACTATAAAGACATTCGAGGCCTCAACATTTTTCAAAGGCCTAAATTCTAAATGGTTTGTCCAAATTCTCGATGTGGAGTAATTTATTTAAGTCTACGTGAAGTGAAGGAGGGTCTTTTCACTCCAGATAGATAACAACATTTCGAATTCACTGGAGACTACCGCACACACACATACACCCCACGAGAAATGTAAAAATAAAATATATAGAGATCTTGAGAGAGTTACTTTGTACACACTTAATATTATACAGTACCCCATGAGTTATTTATTAAGAAAGATGCTGAACATTTAAAATTATTGTGAGCAAGAGGGAGTGTTTGGTTTCGAAAGGATTTAAGCTTCAAACGCTCATATATACATTATACGGGAAGTCTTAATATAAACTCCTGGGCAGTAATTGACTGCGTTGACTTCTTCATGGAGGTACACATTAATGGATTGCACTCCCGTAACCAATAAGAGGGTTATCATCAACTTATGTGGGGAAACATATGTTGAGCAGGGACTGTCAACCATTTTAATGCGACTGTATATCACTTCCAAGTTTAGTACTCCGTTTATATATACTCTCTCTGTCCGCCTTCAAATAATGGAAGATGCGTGAACATAAGGGAAAAGGCAGAGGAAGTCAGAAAGCTGAAGGAGATATATGTGTCCCTTTATTGATGTTTCCTTAATTCTGCTCAATTCTCAATTAGCTCCTCGTTAGTTTTAGAAAACATCCGTGTTTTACTCATGTCGTTACAACTGATGGTGGTCTTCACCCTTGTTCTATAATTTGTCTTGAAAAGGAAAAGATTTAAAGAATGTGAAGAATACATCTCGACAAGCAGTTCCCAATTCCATGTTTGTAGTCAGGATTTGAGAATACTCTGATAACTACACAAACTACGAACTCACAGGAGGGGAAAGTTATGTTGGTTTTCTAATTTTTATGTGTACAGATGCTTCTGAGGTATTTATTTCTGTCCCACAGATTTACCTCAGATTCTGTAGAACAAACTACAATGTCAAAATCCTTCGTGGTGATATCTCCTCAGAATATATAACACGACAGGGTTGGTGGTAGATTAAGATTTTAGAATGTGGACATGAACTGCGAGTCTTCATATGGTTTGAGAGGAAGATGACCGTGCTGAGCTTCTGTTAATTGGCCCATTTGTCAAGAAGACAAAAGACGTTTTGTATCTACTAACAATTCGGAGTAACATGCAATAAATGAGATGACACACTAATGATACGCTTGAAAAAAAACAATATATATAAGCCTTCCCATCTTTACGTCCACCTTATCTCCATTTTATTTCAAGCTTCCATAAGAGAAAACATAGATGTGGAGGATTAAACGGGTCTACCTCCGGCGAACTCATCGTTATTAACTTTCTTGTAACGATGCTTTCCACTGCTGCAATAAGACCTTTTCATTGGTCTTGCTGACTTGAACTTTAATGATATTAAACACATACACCATATAGACACGGCATACACACATCTAACAGGGTTTGGGACTGTCTGTGTGTTTCAGACTACTGGATCATATTATTTTTGTATGATAATATGGATTAAAATTACGGAAGGACAGAAGAAAATGAAGTAATAATAATCCCATGCAGAGGTTGTTTGTTGTCCCATTCGTCTTACGATTGTCGGCAGGTTTAATGTCCTTCTAATTTTGAGGATCAAGATTTAAATCTATTTAAATATGCGGCTCTTGAATCCTCTGTCTCGTCTCTGTGAGCACCGACTCGTTAAAAAGTGAAACGAAGTCGTTTTCTCCCTTGTCATGAGAATGATGAGTCTCCTTATTCATTCTCCTTGGGCATGGGAATATAAGACTCACAAATCATCGTCCACAAAACACACACAGAAGCCTTTTGAGCTGTCAGTTTCATAAAAATGTGAGCAGGACATTCTGATAAAAAATGGTTGCCCCCATGTTTTGTTTCTTTCGCAGTCTGGCAGCTTAAGATGATGAATCTTTCGTAGCTTTCCCAATTAAAGTGTTTATCTCAATTAAAAAGGTGTTCGGCTGTCTTTCAACTAGCACTCTACAATTTCAAACCAAACCAAGAGGAGCTTTGCAAAAGCAAGAGACAGAAATTATGTTGACTGCTAAACACAGCTTTGCTTCAATTTATTTTTCAATTGTAATGTATGCATGTATATTGAGTTGTCAGCCAACTCAAAAGAGGAGTGTTAATCTGATGTAGCCAATAATTTACAAGAAAATAACTACCCACACACACCACTTATGCAAAAGTACACAGTTTCTAGTACAGTAAAGGTGGAAGCTTGTAATCGTTGGTGAAATATTGAAGAGGCTATTTCAGATACACATGTACACAAACACAACGTATTTATTGAGTAGCAATTAACTTACCAATGTTGTTTCAACCGTGATTGTTAAGTGGTAGATAAATGTCATGTTAATTTGACTTGAAAATGAATGAACTGAGATTTCAAACTCAAGCATGAATGTGATGTGCAAATAAAAATTATAATAACCAATAATTACGTGAGGCTGAACAGGTTCTTAAATTGCTTGTGGATGCTATAAACCACGAGATGCATGCAGACCTCCTTGAATCTCCTCGCTTTCTAGTTTACTCATCGGATTCAGATACACACTCAACTTAATGATGTGAATCTTCATTTAACAATGAGTATACGCAAACTGCTATGCTATGCAAACCTAAGAACATTTTGGAGGTATATATAAAGTCCCAAATTTCAAATTGTTGTTCATACTATTCATACACACCTCAGAATAGTTCCTAGCAAAGTAAAAC
>Ga0194135_10000835_pt1 | contig 18049 bp, 17 predicted proteins | sample LitLau_LLRF_2013_FD_134024 | JGI IMG/M metagenome (GOLD analysis project Ga0194135, IMG submission 134024) | Freshwater sediment microbial communities in response to fracking from North America - Little Laurel Run_MetaG_LLRF_2013 (version 2) | ecosystem: Environmental > Aquatic > Freshwater >...
AATCAATAATTTGTTGTTTGTGCAAGGGCTCTTCAGTGGACTCCGAAAACACATGAAGCATACTAGCATTCAAAATTTGACTAATTACAATTAGGAGCAAAGATTCAATTGAAGTCCAGAAGTGTTGACAGGATGAAATTGACCTTTACTTAATTTGTATCGTCCCAATTCATTAATTTTGCCTTGCCTTGTTAAATGCGAAATCTTTTGTCCTTACACGGCTCTAAGAGCCGTGGTCCTTATGAATTCATCTGAGTTTCCCGTCCTTGATCAGGTGGGTATGGCGGAAGCAGAAGCGATTATCGGTAAGACGGACGTGGATTAAAAACCACACAAATGGTATGCCTTGATCATTGGAATAAAATGTTAGTTTCTATTGCAGGATCATGACCACACCGAAGGAATTCCAGGCGTTGCATGTTCTCAATTGCTGTCATATTGATAATGACGTAAATGAGCTTCTCTGGACAATCTATAATCTCTTCTGATCTGTCAAAGGTCAAGGAAATGCCAAGTTGGAATTGAAATTTGAACTCTGGTGTTGTGTGGGAGAAAAGAAACGAAAAATTCACTGCTGACTCTTCCACTAACAAGTTTGGAGACGGGCTGCGCTGGAGATCTTAGTTGTCACCCTTCTCACTCCCATTCTCCGTCTCATTCTGTGTGTCAGAGGTACAGGGTGTCAAGTTCAGCAATCGATCGAATGCCTATTTGGCCAGTTGACAGGCTTGTCTGCGGAATTAAGTATCTCGTATACTAAAATCCTGAGAAGTTGAGAGCCAATCCCAGTCGAATTCGGTGGGTGGGTGCCATTTTATTCTTAGTGATCTCAAAGGCCTCTTGGTAAGCCTTTCTAACTGTCATCGACCACGTTGCTTCTATTGTCTCCAGTTGCGACTTCAGTCAAATACCGGGAACAGTCCGCCTTCATCTTCAAGTTAGAAGACTTTTGACCCTGCATTTGGCACCGTCTGTATCAAATACTTGTCCAATAAATTCCACACTTCATAGCAAATATCCCGAAGTTCCGTTTCCACTTTCTCCTGATACTGCCTGCCATTTACTGTTTCCTCTCACTCCCTTCCGTGTTTTGCTCAATGAAGAAATGACTCTCTACTCGGCCAACTTGGCACGCTGGACGAATTCTTCTTTCACAAAGGCCATCCTTATTTAATGAAGTTCCGGTACGATTTCTTAGTTCCTTGGAAGAAAAGGACGGTGCGTATTTGAATCGGTAGTTGAGTTGAGTAATTTTGAATTTCCTTGATTCGTCCGGTGATTTCTGAGTTGCGAAATTCTGTTCACTCTTCTACGCTTTGGCCTGTCTCCAGCTTATATGGATTTTGGATTTATTCTTGCAAACACAAATTATTTTACAAATTTCTTTTCTCCAGGTTGAACTTCGTAACATTGTTCGATCAAAATACTTTGGATAGAGGGAATGTTTTGCTTAATTAATAAAATTTGAGTCAAAAATTAATGCTTTTCTAATTTAACTGGTGAATATAAAGTGGAGTGATTCCCAAAGCGTTATATATTTACTTGAAATTGGGTTATTGTGAATCTAAGCCTTCTGAGCTTTACTTAAAAGCGTAAGAAATCTTCAAAAGAAATTGATGCGATGGAGGGGTTGTTCAAAGTTCATTTATTAGTGTACTCACAGTCTTCGCAGATGTGACTTTGGTTGCTTCTTCCTGGGGTACTAAGGGCGGTTACAGTTTTTGAAGGCGGGGTTCCAGGAGAGACCCCACCCCCTCTCGTTTTACTCAGGTGGAATTCACTCCGTCGGTATCATTATTTTCTCCGCCTCTCTTCACTGCAGAAACATGGAGCTTTCTAACTTTTACTTTCATTATTCACATCAAAGTAGTCAAAGTTCAACTACTGTTTGTTAAAATTGGTGGGACATTTGGCATACCCAGCATAATGATACAATGGATATCTGATGAGGTGGAGCTCTTAATCAAAAATTGACATCAGAGAAGCAAAAGTTATAAGTGCTCTGTCATGTCTTGCCTTTGTTGGGACCTTGCATGTCATCTGAACAAGGGGACACGAGGACAATACCAAGAAACTTTCTTTCATCAACCCCCATTTCCCTCAATTTGAAAGTGAAAGAACAGAGGTTATAGGGACTTTTACATAAAGTTTTTTCTGGTAGTGTCCCCATCAATTATTCAGTCCCATCAATTTAAAGCTTACAAACAGTACGTTCGCGGCAGACAAGTCCACTTCAAAGACTCCGGATGTCTATTTTAGGTGAATTTTTTTAACTGTTAGTTAACCTTAAAGACATGATTCAATGACTCCTTTTTCACGACTTGTACATATGATGCTAGTTTCTAAAAAAAAATGGATTCCGATTTAGAAATTATCAATGACGAATTTTGGAATGGACGGAGTAAGGATTTTAGAAAAGAGGTCCATGTTGACCTTAAGAAGGTCATAGAGGGTAAGGACGCTCTTAAACCTGGATGGGGTTGCAGAGGAGTACTGTTGGTTCAAATACAAATTAAGTCCTAGAAGAGTTCTTTGGAAAAGGACTTGAATTCCAGCTTTCGCTTCAAGAAGCGTCTTCTGAGCTTCCTCAGTTTTCTCCCCGACCACATCCGCATTATATCCAACATCTATGCACAAAAGTTACAAAGAATTACGCCTCGACACAATGGGCTCAACTTAACGGCCTTACGTGATTGGAGGAGAAGGAGTGATTCCATGAAAGAAAGTTCGACAGGGGTGAGGGAAAGTTGTTGACATAACTTTGAAAGCGAGATAAGTAATCCACTAGGGCATGCAGCAAAAGAAAACAAAATTAAGGAAGCGTTTTCAATTAATTAACCTTTTACGGATTTGCTTATTAGTTTACATGTTCTCAATTTGGAGTTGATCCGTTGGAATTGTTTTCCCGGGAATTCCCCAGACGCAGAGATGAAGTTGTAACAATTGAGGCCAGACATTTTCTAGGATTCCATCTTGGGTCTCATGTGATAGGAATGCAAATGGGGGATGAGAACGAGCATGTTTCACGGACAAAATTAGTAGGTTCAGCAAAGCATTCCCTACGAGAGCAAATTTTTTTAAAGGACATTTGACCCCTGGCATTGAATTGATGGGAATCATACAATCATACCTTGAACCCCATTGGCTTGTTCCCAGTACAATGCCGGCTGACCAAAATTGAAGGAGATCAAGGGACACAAATTTTGAGCGTGTCCCTGTGCTACATGCATCCTGTCCGAATCGAGTGCATCACTCCCGCTGCTGCTGGGATTCCCAATCTCAATTTCCGCTCCCACTTCCGGCGGAATCCCAGACTCCAGTGGTTCCTGTAAATCTTTCAATGTGGCGGAATTGGAATCGGATGGACTCGTTCCAGGATTATCTCCATTGTTCCGCGGATGGAGGGAGGAGGATGAAGGTGCTTTGCTCCGATTCCTCTTCCGAGGACCCCTTTCATCTTGGACGGCTGGGAAAATGAAAAGATTTGCTCTAAACTTCCGTTGCCTTTTGATTCTGTCATGCAAAGAGGCGCACTTGAATTTTTTCGACTTCGTAGCTTTATTAAAAAAAAAAAAAGTTGGAAGAAATGCAAGAATACTTGGTTCCAAGTTGGGCGAATAAGAATGGTTGGAAGGTAGTAAATTGGTGGGGATAAATAAATTATGACATCAAAACTCAGGCATAACCTCTGTTCTTTCACTTCCAAAATGAATCAGACATGAGGGGGTTGTATGGGGAAAGTTTTCCTTTTCTACTCTTCACAATCCTTTTTGATGACTAAAAGTTCATATGCTCAAACCTGACTAATCAATCACCTTTGCTTTTACATGACCTCGCCTAAAATATTGGTTATACTGTTTAAGCCCCCTCCAGCCTGAGACAAACCACGCCGCATGAAACCTAATTTCGATAAATAAATAAAAAAAAAACAGAAAAAAAGTGAAAACTACCCCGCCAGCCCGCCGAGGCGCGTCATAACATCCTGAAAACAATTGCAAAAGAAAGGCGAAGGAAGCAGAAATGATTCCATGAATGCTCATTACCATTTCGATTCATCTTCATTTGGAGACATTTCTTGAGACGACATCCGGGACACCAATTCCTCCGAGCTTTATCAACGACGCAGTTTCCGTTTCCTCAAACCCAATTCAAAAGTTGTGAATTAAATGTTCGTATTCCGAAACGAACTTAAAAAGTAAGAGAATAATGAGGCCAATTTATTCCCTTACCAATGCAATTGTATAAAATGTTTCTTCTTATGGAGCGTTTAAAGAAGCACGAGCAACCATCGCAGCAGTAAACGTTGTAATGCTTCCCATAGGATTTGTCTCCACAGATTTTACAGGGTACTGGGACTGGAAGGGTTCTTCCTATTAATTAAAAACACAATGAATGATGATGGAGTTCATAAACACTTTCTTAAAGTTCACTAGATTCAACAGCCGCACACCCTTACCCATGGCGCTTCTGCTTCTTCCGGTGTCAGTCGAAGACTGATTCGAACAACAGGTTTTAGGGGAAAGTTTGGGAAAGGTAAAATAAAATGAGCATGAGTAATCGGACAGCATCGCTGGCTTTCCCTACAGTAATACTTCGACTAATCCAATTATTTCCAGCTAACAATCCTTTTTTTCGTTTACTAGCACTTAATTGGGTGTTTTTGTCCATTTAAGGAGAGTTTTTACTTATTTTGATTCTTTGACGCGTTATGACAGTTTCCGTTTTAATTATAAATTGGTTCAGGCGCATGCCCAACTCGGAACTAAAGAAGTACAATTTGCCGAAGAAAAGCTGTGTGATTCTTTTTGACAAACTTGACCACCACCGCACCGGTTTCATTTCTGGTTCGCATCAGCTGATCATATTCATAATCATCAATCAACTTTCAACTTCAACTTGGGTAAATTAAATTAAGTTTTGGTCTTTTCTCTGTGCATCTTTATGAACCCGGCCCCGGCTGTTTAATGATATTCTATTATTTAATTCCAACGCTCAATTCTTGACTCTTGACCTTGGTTTATGTGTCTTGTTTGTTTCCACTCTACTTATACTGCATGTGTCTTCAAGGTTTCCCTTTATTCCTTTTTTGTTAGGCTCTACTATAAAAAGGTTCTCTGTAAGATAGATTTTATCATTCACTTGGTCACTCTCTCGGAATATACATCAACAGATAAGGTTTGGAGGCTAAGCAAGGCTAATTCGTATTATATCTGATGACTCATCTGATTATTAATTTATGAAGTGTTTACAAGTATTATTTTTCTTTCAGAAGCCGTCCCTCCCGTCACGTTTTGTTCGCATCTTGCCCTTGGAACCTCGCTTTGGCTCTGCCGTCGTCGCGACTGGTTTGTCTACTTCAGCGTGTGATGGCCATGGCTACTCCGTTTACGTTGGGCATCTCAATTGTGATTGTCACTACTGGGATCTTGACATGGCTCTACTATCGACGTCAACAAAAGAGATCTCCCAGAAATCTTCAACTCCTCACTGATCCCAACGTAAAGCACGAGCTCCAGTTAATTGAAAGAGTTCAACTTTCTCACAATACTCGTCGGTTCCGATTTCAACTTCCACCAGCCACCAGTCTCGGACTCAAGCCTGGTCAACATATCTACCTTTCAGCTCTCCTCAATGGGTCAGTTGTGGTTAGGACTTATTCCCCAGTGAGTACAAATTGGGATGTCGGATATATGGATCTTATCATTAAGGTATACGTGATTGCCTTCTGTGACTCTAAAGTTCATAAATTTCATTACAAATGAACCGTACTCCAGGCGTTTTGAATGCAAATGTGTGTAATATTAAGCTTATAATATGTATTTTTTTTGTATTACGGTAGGTATATTTCAAGGATACTCACCCAAAGTTTCCCAACGGTGGCAAAATGTCGCAGTACCTGAACGACATGAAGCTTGGCGAATCTATTCAAATCCGTGGGCCAGCTGGGCGAATGGTAATTTTACAATCTTAAATAAATAACAATTCAATCCCTCATTGATAAAATGCTAGCAATGTAACTTATTCTTTAAAGGTCTACGATGCTGTTTCTGCTGAATTTACAATTCGAGACGACAAGAAATCCCCTCCAAGAGTTGTTAAAGCCAATGAAATCAATATGATTGCAGGTTATATTATGCCAAAATGTACCCGTGGAATTTATTTTTCAATTCTCATTTATTGGTTGGTATGTTAAGGAGGGAGCGGGATCACTCCGATGCTACAAATACTGAACGCTATATTTACCAGAGAAAGTGAATCTGGATCTCAGTCAAAATCCAGAGTTTCACTGATCTTTGCTAATCAAACCGAGGATGACATTCTCTGTCGCTCATACCTTGAGGAAATTGCACAAAGGAATCCAGAAAGACTAAAGATTTGGTACACCCTTAGTCAGCCACCAGCTGGTAAATTGCGACGTCTTCAATGCATTTTTTTTTCTAAATCTAAAATAACATTTGAAGTTAAAGTGATGTGATACACTGATTGTCTAGATTGGTCAAGGGGTGTTGGGCGAGTGAGTGGGGAAATGTTCCAGAGTCACCTCTTCCCACCATCTTCAAATGGAATTCAACTCCTGTGTGGTCCTGCTCCAATGATTTCCTCTTCCTGCCTTCCGGCATTACAGGAACTAGGTTATGAGACCTCTCGGTGTTTTGTATATTGAGGTAGCTAAACTCTTTCAGCGTTTTCAAATACTATTCTCCAAGTATAGTTGTCAGTATTATGTAAATTCAGATAAAGCAGTAAAGTTCCTCCGTATTTTTTTCCCTGAAGTTTTTACTGCAAATATTTTCTTATGGCAACGCAATCACTACTGTTTGTTTCTTTTTTCACGCACGGCTTAATTTAATGAATTTTTCTTAGCTGAAGGGATATTAGCGGAACATTTTTTTTCATTATTCTTTGTGTACTGCTTTCATTTCATTATTGTGATTAATTTAAATGGCGATTTCCGTGGAGGAAGATGGTGACAACCTACCGCACGATGAGAAGAAATCCCCGAAAGTTTCATGGGAGCCAGAAGCAGACGGTGATGATAAAGAAGTCGACGGTCAACTCGGAGAATCCACTGGCACTACTGCATCCGAGCAGCAGCATGAACTATTATTAATACCTCTACAACTGTCGCATACCGAAGATGCCACCGTTCCGTTCCAACGAAGCTCTGCGCCCAAGAAGTCCAACAATGGCAACTGCTTCATGGGTAAGTTTTCCTTGTCTCCTTAATTTCCATTTGAATGTAATGTTGTCCAATAGTTTGCTAATCAAATGTTAACGACCTGCAGCTATTTTTGCAACGCGTCAGTTGGCATCCAGAGGGAACAGAGAATTGTATATCAAGTATTCCGTCCGTGAACTCATCATTTACAGTGTCTATTTAGCCACTTTCTGCACAAGTAGGTCATTTTTATTTCAAGCAATGCCTTTTATCATCTGTCCGTTACTTTTTATTCTTTGTTTTTGCTTGCAGTGGTTTTCGTCAATCATTCCACTTCTACTTTCTACTACACTAAAGTTATGAGGGACTTATTCGTTGAGAAAGCTGTGACTCGTGAGTCAGATGTGGATGCGGACAACACTAAAACTTTCGAGACCTCAACGGATGTTCGTGACTTTTGGAATGTGAGTTTCTGGAAGCGCTACAAGCGAGTGAAGAAATCACCAAGGATTTTAATGCCTACGAGAAAGGCTTATCCATTTCCTCCATTTTGTTCAGTATATTGAGGGTCCAATGCTTGAGGGTCTCTATTGGGAGAATTGGTATGGAGCTCCGGGTGCTGACAAAACAAATGTCAAGAATCTGTACGTCCAAGAACTGGTGAGCAAAGAGGAGAAGAAATATGGGATTTTATATGAGAACCAACTAATGGGACTTCCGCGTTTGAGACAAGTAAGTATCCTGCCTCTCGCTGTTCCAGATTAGTTAGATTTGAAGGCATAAATTAGCTGACTGATTTCATGATCTCCTCTAAGTAGCTAATTGGTGTCATGATTTACTTTTCTACTAAGGTCCGGGTCCACCCTGTAAAATGTCCAGTTGGTGACAACTTTCGTCAACTTCACCGTGAGTGTTTCCCAGATTACAGTTTCGACGTTGAGGACAAGGGAAACCAGAGAAGAGAATGGAAAGGTTTTCCTGAAGCAACACTCATCTCGGCTAAAGAAGTGGAGAATGGGTACGCGGAAAAGAATTTTCGTTACTCAACCACCTGCTAATTGGGGGAGTTTGAATTTTACAGGTGGAAATACCGAACGGGGGTTGCTGGGAGTTGGCATTGGGGTCATTTGTCATGGTACACTGGGAATGGGGCCGCCCTCAACTTGGAACGAGAATATGCCAGTTCCAGACAACGAATGAAACAATTGAAGCAGAATTTATGGATTACAAGAGCAACACGGGCCGTTTTTCTGGATTTCACCGTCTACAATGCAAATATCAATCTGTTCTGCGTTGTCAAGTAAGTGAATCCCGGCTGTTCTTTCTAGCTTTTGTGTGCCCTGTACCATGTTCTCATGTGTATTCGCTTTTCACTTTTGCATAATATTATAGACTCGTTTGGGAGTTTCCGTCTACTGGTGGAGTCATGACTTCCTCTACACTTCGAACAGTGAAACTGATTCGATATCAGACATTCATTGAGCAATACGTGGTTCTACCAGCTGAGATCCTGTTCGTTGTCTTCACTCTGTACTATTTGATTCAAGAGCTTGTAGAAATGGTTTTTCTTGGATGCCCAGCCTACCTCCTTGATTTATGGACATGGCTCGACATTACGATTCTCATTGTAAGCAAAAATCAAGCATATGAAATCCAGTAGACGGCACGAGAGACATGGCATGTTCTTAATTCTCCATTCCGTCTAAGCGTGAGCGTGATTACTTTGCTGATTTCAGACATCCATGATATGCATCGCCTTTAGCGTCTATCGCTATGATCTCGTGGAGAAAACGCTGTACGGATTGACAACGGACGTAGCCAAGTTCCATAACTTTGAGTTTTTAGGTTATTGGGAGACGCAGTTCAACCACGCAGTTTCCACCTGCCTCTTCTTCTCTTGGGTCAAAGTCTTCAAGTATATTTCTTTCAATAGGACAATGTCTCAGCTGTCCAGCACTTTGTCACGGGTCAGTCCTTCAACATTCCATTTGTTCCAAGGACAGGATTTTTTTTGATTCTTTGTTAATTTCCTGTTAATTCTTCTAGTGTGCCAAAGATATTGGAGGTTTCGCCATCATGTTCTTCATAGTCTTTTTTGCGTTTGCACAATTGGGTTACCTCCTCTTTGGATCTCAGGTTAGAAATCCAAATTTCCGATCCTAGATCTTCGACTTGTTGTATCATATGCTTCCCGTTTCCAATTATACAGGTTGAAGACTTTAGCACTTTTCTTGATGCTACGTTTACTCTTCTTCGCCTCATCCTAGGAGACTTCAACTTTCGTCAAATTGAAGCCGCCAATCGAGCACTCGGGCCCATTTATTTCCTGGCCTACGTCTTCTTTGTCTTCTTCGTCCTACTCGTAAGCTCACCCTTGTCATTCCATTCCTTTGTGAGTTATTTATTCTAAAACTCTCTGTTCTTGCGCAGAACATGTTCCTAGCCATCATCAACGACACTTATAGTGAAGTCAAGGCCGAGATCCAGGCTCGACGAAATGAATTTGAAATTGCGGACTACTTCAAAAGATGGGGGAATAACATTAGAGGGAAAATTGGGACCCGAAGTACAAAGTTGGATGCCGAGGCTTCCATTAAACTCGCTGCTGCTGATGGGCAAATCACCTACGACGAGTTGAGAGATAACCTTCAACGGTGAGCTTCAATTTCCTGTCTGACCCAGTCACACTCGCCTCCCTTTGTAATTTTACTTTGAAATCCGAAATATGTCCCCTCTTCTACTGCTTTCTTAATTAGTTCTGGATTCAACGATATGGAGATTGAGCTATTTCTTGCCCGTTTCGACTTGGATCAGGACAAAGCTCTCAACGAAGAGGAAACTCAGCAAGTTTTGCGTGACTTGGAGGGAGGGCTGACTCGAAATGAGGGGCATGGAGGGACTACACGCTATCATAACTCAATGGAAGAGGTCTCCCTCGGTTTGACAAAAGCCTCACCAGGGATCCGAGCCCAAACAGAAGACTACACAAAGTAAAGTTTCAATTAAAAACGACATTAATTGGGCCGGGTTAACTCCGATTAACTAATTCCGATTTTTCTTTGGCAGCATCCATGAACGAGTACAAGTCATTGAAACAGCACTCACAGAGTTCATTCATGCAGCCGCACAAATCATGGAGATGGTTCAAACAAGAGAAAAACAGTCAAGTCACAAAGGATTAGAACTCGATATCAATTGATTTCGAAACCAATTAATTATTAAACAGAGCATCTAGTACACTGACAATTAAATTTTTTTTGGTGATTTTATTCTTTTTTAAATTTTTTCTTTGATTTTGTTTTTGTTGCGTCAATTAAGGAGCCAATTGATATTTTACGAATTAAGTACGAATAAACTTATGAAATAGAAACCAATAGCGAGAATCCCAGTCGTAACCCTTTCGCCAAGTGCTAAATGCTCCACTTGAGACATTAAACTCTTGACTGCCTGAATGAACGTAAAAATTTCTGTAAGAAAGATGAATAGGAAGGAAGGAAGTTGTACATAAACTATTGCTGCTGTTGCTTTGCCCTTGCTCCGATGCACCTTGCTTCTAGTGGAGAAATGGAATGAAAAATGGTTTCCAAATCGTGGGAAACTAAGAGGCGCTGCCAAGAAGAGACAAAGACTCCACGGATCCGATCGAATGATTCTTTGTCGTAAACTGATCTCGCTGTATTCGTCAGCTCAAACGGTTCTGGACAAGAATAAAGGGAATTAGAATCACAGCAAGAAGGTTGCAACTCCTTTTTCGGAGACGAATTAAGTAACTTTCTCACCTTCAATACAAATGTGCTTCCACTGATATGTGTCATTCTTGGGGGCCCTACTACCGGAGCAAATGCGGATGCTCATCGTCGACCCGTTCCGAACACAGATTGCGCTCGACCGGTAGCTAATCATCACAGAACAAAGAAAATTACAAATAATACACGCAAGATTCAGCGCCGCCCACAGGAATTTTGTGAAAGAATTTCAAAACTTACTCAAACTTGACTGAATAATATTCCAGAAACCCTAGAAAAAGTTCTCCTAGAGATTGAGTATTGTCCATCGTTACTACAGCCGTGATTGACGTTGAAAGCGTTTTCTTGACTCTCCAGAGTTCCACCAATTGGGCATATCTATCCGGATAGGCGACCTGGAGACAAGGGAGGATATGTGGAGAGACTCCGTGTTGAAGGAAGTGGATGACCATAAGAGAGAGGGAGTAGCTGGAGAGGGTCATCGCTTTGGCATCATTGATCCCTTGCGACTGGGCCCAGAGCTTCACTACAATGACCAATGGCCGCACGCGCCAATCACAGAGGGCATAAGAATGGAGGAGGAGGGAGTTCTGCATCCCGACAGAATTGTTGACGTTGATGTCAACATCGATCTCGTGCAAAGTCTCTCGTAGCTTCAGAATTGGGACTTTGGCAAGAATTAATTCCTTCCGAGTCAAGTGTGGAATAGTCTCAAAGAGAGGGCCCATGGCTTCGAGGAGGTCAATGGCTTCCCGCCGCGGATCAGGAACAATCTCATTCCGGTGATTAATAATGAGGCACATATCCACATCTGAAGTATTGCTTCCAAACCCAGAGATCGTTGATCCCACCATTTCCAGCCGATAGTCGGAATTGTACTTCTGGAAAACACAACAGTTCAGATCATGTCAAGCTTGTTGAAGTCTGGTTCTGGTTACGTTCTCAACAGTATGACATATGCGATTATGAACTGTGGAAATATAGATGTCCACTCAGCTACTCACCCGCACACAGTCTGTCAAGTCACGCCACAATTCCAATTTTCTCATAAACGTTTCCCGAGTTTGCTGGTTGGTTTGAAATTTTGTCCAGACTTGTTCCGACAGCTGGGGATATTATAATTGTCGTCACATCAGGATTTATAAAAAAAGCAAGTGGGATTCAAATTTTGGAGAATAACCCGAATGTGACTTACCTGTTCAAATTCATCACCCGGTGGGGCCAAATTATCAGGTTTCTCTGACTCATCTACATAATGAAATCTAGTCAGCAAGTCCTCCGATTCTAAAGGTTGATTCCAATGCCAGCGATTATAGAAATGGTACGGTCGCCCGTAACCAGTGTAAGGCCGACGAAAAAACGGCTGATGTGCACCTGGTGATGTCCGATTGTCAAACTGGCCCGAACCCCTAAAATTGGAAAACAAAAGAACATCACGTGTGAGACTTCCTTCCCTTTGTTCACTTAATCCCTGGAACGCGATAACCATCTTTCTAAAACTTGATACTCATACATACTCGATACGTACGATGATCAAAATAAATTATTCTCCGCGAGACTGTACTATAGTGCTGCTGTGAAAAGTATACCAACCAAGTCTACTTGAAAAAGGTTTTTTTATCGATTCATGGCCAAGGTCATTAAACCCATAGTACCGAAACAGACATGTAGTAAAGTTCCACGGCTCAATACGTCTGTCCCGCCAGAACCCATTATCATAGTAGGATTAATTTAAGTAAATTAGGAGATAAGAAGTGTGCAGTGTGTACCGTATGGGATAAAATCATATGGATAATGTGGAAATTGACTTTTAGAACCTTAAAGAAGTAAACCCTGACTGAAGAGAAGAGTTTTTGGTTGGCTATACCTTTTCTCCTGAGTAGGATAATTGGAGTTCCCTTGATTATTCTGAATGCTTCTTGGACTAAGAGCCATCGGAGGTGGCGGAAGACAATTCTCTTCCATTGCGTCTGGATCATAGGTCCAGACTCTTTGTGTATCAGTAGTGAGGGTAATCGTGGGTTTGCCAGCATCAGCAGGAGCAGGGGCAGGCGGGATCTGCAGTTCGGGAAACATGAAGTGGGGGGCCGGACTGAAGACCTGTCCATGCGGCAAATGCGGATGATCATGCGATGAATGAAAGAAGTGAGAATATGGAGGAATTTGATTTTGAGGAGATAAGACGTCAACAGAAGGGACATCCCCGCCTCCACGACGGTGATTGAAGAAGCGGTTATTGGGTGGCTGGAACTGTTCAAAAGAATTGTTGTGACTACCTCCAGGATTCCCCGTCTCTCCAGCGCTGACGTTGAGTTGGTGCTGGTGACCTTGCCCTTCTGGAGGATACGAGTAGTAGCCACCCGCGCTGCTGTAACCATTCTCTTGAGGAGGGCCGGGGTTACTGTCACCATTATTGTCATTCTGCTGGGAGTGATGATGGTGGTTGTTGGGATTCTGGCCTCCTGCTTGACGGTTATTATTATTAAAGTAGCGGGGATTCTGATAATTCCTCCGGGGATAATAGTCCCGATCCCACCGACCATTATTGCCTCCATTATTGTAGTAGTGGTGGTAGTGAGGATTGTGTCCTCCACGACGGTAGTTATTGTGGTGCTGATGATATGAGTAATGTTTCCGATACTGATACTCCCGTGGCTCCCACCGACCATTCCCATTATTGCCTCCATTGTTGCTTACGTTGTCTCCCGTATAGTAGTTTTCCTGATTGTCCTTGGCATCGTCCAGTGAAATGATGAGTTCATGCTCCTTGCCTTCCATTTTTGGAGACTAAAACGGAAGTTCCCTGCGACAGTCTAAAAGAGAAGAGCCCACCAATTAGACCACACCAGAAAATGACAGGATGACCTTGCCCTTGACGGTCAAGGTTAAATATCTTCAATGTAACATATATATATAGACACAGGAGACTTACAAAAACAAAACCTAAAATTGATTCTAAATGATTAGATAGATGATGGAAAGGAGATGAGCCATCAACCGGAGGAGCAGCAGTGATGATGCCAAGGAAGTAAATGGAATGCCGGACTCAGGAGCCCTCGAACTCGGACTCCTTTCCTTTGTCAGGATGACTCGAGTAAACTCCACGGGAAACTTTCAACTGGCACAACCACAACAGGGAGTTGACATTCTAGGAAACGTAGAATGTGTGCGTGTGTAGGGAGGAGGAATTGCCTTCCTGCTACTTTCTATGAAACTACATGACCCACAAAACAGAAGCCAAGAAACAAGTCCCTCCCTTCCTTGAGGCCTGAGGCTAAAGGTTAACCCTTTGATACCTTAAACCTTGCCTGGACTTGTCCTTTGTCTTGTCTCACACAAGTTGCGTGTGTGAGTGACTGACCTTTGAGGAAGGTCAGAGCACCACCCACCTCCACACTCTCAATCACGTCGAACCTCCCACTCACTATTCAGGGTTGGGCAGGGAAATGAACATTCAACAAGCAGGAACAGGAATCATGTCACCAAGGACGCACACTAGAAATTTAGAATGAATAGGACAGGACATGCAACAGGAGTAGAGAATTGATTACATCAATGTCAAAGGTCACTATGCTAATAATTGGAACGGGATCAATCTGCCCTGGAATGGCAGAGGGTGATGAAAGGATACGGAAAGGCAGCTTGTAAAACTGACAAGAAAGTTCAAAATTTTGACAGCAAAAGTGAGATCCTTTCCCTGGATGAGAAAAAAAACAACAAACAAATCAATACTTTTCACCCTGCCTTTGCTTTCTCTCTCGTTATTTGCAAAAATGCTCAGTAGAGTTCTCAACCTCCGTAAAACACAAATTCGGAGATTGTGGATTGTGAATGGAATAAGGAAAGTTCACTTTCACCCAACCAATCCCGCTTTCACCATAGTAGAGGGAACAATAGAAACCGTTTAACAATTTAGTTGAAAAATGACTTACCCCATAATACTCAACCGAAATCTCTAGGTCACATTTGCAGGATATCATGCATTTAAAAAACGAATTTTCTAGACCTTGACTTTAAATTATTATAAGCGTGGGTCTGGGTGACGCCGTTCCACTTGCCTTGCTCGCGACGTCCTATTGTTTTAAAAGACTATTTTTAGAAGATAAGATTCCGCCTGTAGCTTCTTATCACTTTAGAATGATTTGAGGCTCGTAATTTACCCATTTCTAATCCCAAATTGTTAAGTAAGTTATGTAAAAGTCCATTTCCTGACTACGGTAATGGAGTTCCAGCACGCTGATGAGTTGGAAGGAAGAAAAGAAACGAACTTTCACTTTCCTCTCAATTCTTTCAAAAAAGAAATGAGTGAAAAGTTAAGGCAGTGAGGAAGAGGATAGTGAGATGATGAAGATTAGTAGTGAATGCGAGTGTAAGAAGGAAAACGTCAATTTCCATCTTGAAGCAAAAAGGAATATGAAAAGATTGAGAGCGTTTCCGTCTTCCGGAAGTGTTTTACACTCTTGGCTTGCTTTTCATGTGAAGTTTCCTGAAGGTGGTGTCCTCTTTGAGCCATTTTATTCAAAAAAAAAATATTTCAATTTCCTTACGGAGAAGGAGATGAAGGGTAATGACCTTATATTCTTGATCCGGCGGGAAACGGAATGGAAGATGTCAGACAGCACAGCAGAGAGGAAATTAAAAACTTTGGCTCATCAAAGAAATGTGATTTTTAGTGTTCCAAAATAATTGTGAGACATGAGAAGATAAGCGATAGAAAAACAATAAAAGACTCTCGTCTTCATCGCTAGCTGGTTGGCTGGGACTGTGAGAGCTCGGATACTTGGAACCTTTAGATTTCGCTTACTTGTATGTCAGTATTTTCTGAATGTTCTAAGAACCTGAACGCTTACCATCGCATTCCACTTATTGGCCCAGTTTCCATATGATTTGGTTTTAAACATGAAGCGGAAATGAGAACGGATATAAAGTGAATAGTTAGCTTTGTAGCCGATTTAGACTGTTAATAATACATATAGATCTCCGAATTACTCAGATTATCACCGCAAGTAAAGAATAGAAATGAGAGTGGGGGTTGTTGAGGAATCAATTGTTAGCCTGATAAGCGGTGGACCTTTGTGTGACAATTGTTACAAAGAATATAAACTTGGGGATTATGAGGGAATCCAAAACCCCGAGGACCCGGATGGGTTTGCCTGGTCCGGGCCTCGGGAGTATTCATCGCGCCCAGAGTATAACACACCTGAAAATTATCTTGCTAATCCTACCTTGGAGCCATTCTCTGAAACCGGAAAGTTTATTCTGTTTAAAGCCTTCCTGGCCGTATTATTCCTTTCAATCCTCCTGTTTGGGAAGTGAATTGAATGGGAAAGGAATAGAGAGGAAGGATTTAGTGTAACAAATTGAGTTGATTACAGACTTCATTTCACTGTCAACGTCAACCGGGCACTTACCACTGTTACAATTTCATTTCTTCTCAAGTGGGATTTGCATTTTGATATGATAGGATGTGGTGGGGTGTGGTTTAGGGAGAGGGACACGATTTTAATGAATAGGCGCACATCTTCACACCCATTGTACCCATAAAGTTCTTTGCAAAGTATAGGTGCCGACAAAACACTAAACTAACAATCAGTCCCGACTACCGGAGTCCCAGAAGTACGAGTTGGACTTAAATATTTTTGTCCTTTCTTTTTATCAAAAACCGCGCCGCCGCCATCTTTCATTTCTTGCACCCTATTTGACCTTCTGTATGGGATTATGATCCCTCCTCTTGGAAGGGACTCTAAGCGGAAAAGACGATTTATGATTAATGAAGCTCATTCCTTTTCTTGATTGGAGAAGAAAAAGACACAGTAGGAAGACAAGATGGGGATGACCATAAGATTTACGCGTTTCGCTCATCTACTAATCGTTTTTAAAGTCAATCACCTCTTACCTTTATTCTTGACCCTTACAAATTTCAATCCAAACATGTTAACTATTATTATTTACGCCGTTGATTAAATTATTTAGCAACGCTATTGCCTTTTCTCATCTCATCGTCTATAGGTAATGGCGAATTGGGATCCTAAGAAATTACTCTCCGTAGGAGTTATGACCGTGGTATGAATTTAAATGAGAAGTCCATAATTTATTTAAGTCTTTAGTACATTTTCAAAGCACTGCTTCATCACCTCATTTTATGAATCCGCATCCTAATTCAGTTAAAAGTGGACAAATGGAAACAGCAAACAAGTCCACCATTCAAAATGCAATTACAGGAATAGAGAAGGCTTCGGAAATACTCCACAAATGGTCATCATCACTCATGTTTAGGTCGAAAGGGTTGAATACACTGTACAATTTAAAGGAAAGTGTTAACTTTTTCCTTTAGAATTATTCCGTGTGTGAGGCCTCTTATGAGATAATCAAGTGTAGCAGTACGAGTGTTCCATTCCTCTTTATCGTTCCATAACGGTTTAAATTTTCCCACTCTGATTTCGAAATGAAGTGGGAAAATGGAGTCTCTCCGTCTGTATGTGTGGTGCGTGAAAGGGTTATTTATTCCAAAGTGAAGGAAAATTTTCACTTGGTCTAATTTGATTTGGACCTGAGAGAGAGAGAGAGTTGGAGTAAGCAAACATCTGCTCCGCTTCCTTTCACCACTCTGCCTCCCCTGCCTTTGCGTTGTTAACCGTCGGCGGTGATGATGAAGTGCTTGACTCTCCAAAATCTGTTTACTTATACATGTGCATAATACACGGGAATTCCATAATGGAATTGGGAAACTCTTCAATGATGCTTCCTGATTGCCTCCAATTGGTTAACCCTTTTCTGAATAGTCTCTTCTTGAATATTTCAGTGTGATGGTGGTGGTGGAAATCAAAAAATCTATTCCACTCCCGACAATCACAGAGTTTCCTCTGGCAAGGTGATTTTTATCCGCTTGCCTGTCATTTCTTGACAAAACTTATACTAATCGACTAAAATTATTTCAAACCCTGTGAAATCGTCCCTGTCTCGCCTAGTATGCAAGTTTATAATCCCAATTTGAAACGATTTCATTCCGAATTGATAGCAAATTTGACATTGTTGGGAAATCTCCACCGCAACTGACACAGTTCAACTAAGTCGTTCCTGGTTAGAAACACGCCAACAACCAACGCATTCACTCTTCACATCATTTCCCTTTGTATTTAAAAAA
>Ga0194135_10000836_pt1 | contig 18047 bp, 17 predicted proteins | sample LitLau_LLRF_2013_FD_134024 | JGI IMG/M metagenome (GOLD analysis project Ga0194135, IMG submission 134024) | Freshwater sediment microbial communities in response to fracking from North America - Little Laurel Run_MetaG_LLRF_2013 (version 2) | ecosystem: Environmental > Aquatic > Freshwater >...
ACTGTGATATGCTTCACGATCTTCACCTTTTTTTTACCCAACTTAGCCTACTAGCCATGTATGACATCTGCATGTGCACAATGTGCCCCAATTGAAACGTCTCGTAAAGAGGCTTCGTGTTGCCATTTTACCCATCTCAAAGAGTTATACGCACTCGATTAGAGTTGGATTTCTAGTAATATCGTTTTCCCAGAAAAAAATTATGAGCTTACATTTAATATTCTTGTCATTTGTCAATGCTTTAATTTGATTTTTAGGTTTTGGCATCTGGAGCTCTGGTTTTTCCTCCTTTCCGAGCTGAGGACTATCGCCAAGAAGTTCACGCACAAACTTATGTCTGTTTGGCCCGTAATTCTGTTGGAACGATTCATTCCCGGGATGTTCATGTCAGAGCAGGTTCGTCACAAATATTACTTGGTGAAACTGCAGAATCAGGACTATTACTTCGGAAGAAAGAAAAGAAATAAGCTTACAAGACCTAGGATTAGTTGAAAATCTCATGCAGCCTTGCCTTTTACTATAAAGAAAATTGACTGAAAGCTAGGAAAATGCATCAACTAATTTTGATAAACTTCCAGTTGTTAGTCAGCCTTATGCTGCAAATGTGATGGATGACTTTGTAATTTCTGGGAATAATCAAATCACGAAATGTAACATCCCAGCCATAGTCTCAGGCGCCGTATACGTGACTAGTTGGTTTATGGATGAGACACCGGTTGAGCGTGACGAGAGGTTTGGTATGTCAAATGTCAATTCGGAAATATCATATGAACAATTTTGATATAGCGGGATGCATAAGGCTAATAGGTAGATGTTATATTTTTGTTTTGGGACCAAGCTACAGTTTTTTTAAAGTTCTAAATGCTCACTTAAATATTCATTTCTCAAGTGGTAAACCAACAATATGCTGCCAAAGTATTTGAGGAGGACGTAATTTTTAAGAACAATGCCATTTTCAAATGCCTCTTCACGCCGGCCTTTGTAATTGATTTCCTGGAAGTGGAGAGTTGGTTCCAGAATGATGTCCCTATTAAGCGAGTTGTCAGTGGGGACTATGGTAATTTGCTTGATTGAAGGAAAGTACACATCGGACATGTGGGGTGTGAGTTCATACGGTCCATTACTCATCAAACCCACACTAGCTGCTTAAAGTTAAAGTTTAATTCAAAATGCACAACGTATACGTTAACTCTTAACTTGCCCTTTCTAAATTTTCTTGTTTTTCTCAAGTGATTACCCAGTATTATGAGGTCGACGTTATCAAGCAGCATGCAATTATTCAGAATCATGCAATTTTCACCTGCTCACTGAGTCCGCCATTTGTCACTGACCTGGTGCGGGTGGAGGCATGGTTATTGGATGATACAAAAGTAGCTCGGAGTGACAATTATGGTAAACATTAAAATTTTCAGAGTAGAGCATTCGGACATTGGAACTGCAGGGTTAGTCGGTTAGTGTTATAATAATGGTCGCATGGACAAGGTGTCAATATTAATAAGGACAATTTCCAATCCTGTTTGCACAACAAATATTGTTTGTATTTCGCAAAGTATTGCGGCGCTGGCTGATAAAGCAAAGTTACACAAAGTTAAAAAATGGGTTACGCTTTACGCACAGTAGTGTCAATTTTGGTCTCAAACTTTTCCATTCTTTTCTAAAGTGGTTTATCAGACCTATGCCACAAAGGTCTATGATGAGGACATTATCAAACATAACGCAGCAGTTTTCAAGTGCATCAGGTAATCAAAGTAGGGCTATAGGCTCTGTAGTACATAATTTATATTTCTTATGGAATGATAGAGCAATGTTACATTTATGTTTGACGTAATGTACAGTCCCTCCTATGTTGGAGATTTTATTCAAGTGGAATCTTGGTTTAATGGAGAAACTCCAATAAGGAAAACAGATAAGGATGGTACGCCGAGTTGTAAGGATGAAAAAGACTAATCGGACATGGATGGAGGCGGTTGGGTAGACTGTTTGACGAGTTGCTCTGCACGCACAAATATGCTTCAGCGAAAGCGCAATTATTATCTTCTAGGTATATAAACGCCGTTGAATTTCTTACCCGCACTTTTGAAACAATGGATTCCACTATTCAATTGTAGTTGTCACGCAAATGTATGACGTGGATGTGATGAAGCAGCAGGTCATTGCGAATAACGCAGCCATTTTTAAATGTCAAAGGTAATTCATCTAAGACTATTGAGAGAAATTTCTCTTTCAGCTTCTGGATTGCAATTACGTTTGACCCCTTTATAATTATTATCCAGCCCTTCGTTTGTTGTTGACTTTGTTGGAGTTGAATCATGGTTTCAAGGGGACGTGCCCGTTCCGAGGAATGAAAATTACGGTAATAGGGATGAAATCAGGAAGGAATTATCGGACATATTCTAATGGGTGCATCGGTTAACTGTCAACTTGAAAGTATTTTGATGAGAAGTATTAAAAAATCAGGCGAAGCAATTTCGGATTGCAATTGTATAATCGTTCGGTTGGATTGTTTTTTACAGTCGTTGCACAGTCATACGAAGTTGACATTGTTCGTCAGCAAGTGATATCAAGGAATTCGGCAATTTTTAAATGCCTGAGGTGAAACTCAAGACAAGACGACTTTTTTTCAAGTAAAGATTGGCTATACACAGGGATTTAATGTTCTTTGGTTTGATTTGAAATTGTAATTTAGCCCCTCGTATGTGGTTGACTTTATTGAGGTAGATAAATGGTTTCAAGCGGATGTTCCGGTTCCCAGAAATGAGAATTATGGTAATTAAGATGAAAATCTTTAGCAGAACATTCGGACACGATATTCATGGGTGCATCGGTTAATTCTTACATAAGAGGGCATGCCCCTCTGGCAATGTCAACACAATATAAAGCGATTTAATATAGTGTAAATGACGCAAGGAGGACGACTCGACTGATTTTTATTAATGCGTGTAACCGACTATTCTCGATTAATTTCCAGTGGTGGCTCAGGCCTACGAGGTAGACATTCTCCGGCAGCAAGTGATTTCCAGGAATTCTGCAGTTTTTAAATGTTTGAGGTAAAAACGGCAAAAATTCTCTGGAGAAAGTTAGGACTAAAATTCGTAATTCTGAATTGTAATCCAGCCCGTCGTATGTGGTTGACTTTATTGAGGTTGAAAAATGGCTGCAAGGGGATGTTCCTGTCCCAAGAAATGAGCAATATGGTAACAATTTATGTTAGTCTTATGTCGGAAGAACAACGGACATGCGCAGTTAAGCGGAAATAATAGGTTACAATTTGTTCAAACGCGTTCTTTTAATTACTGATTGATTGATAATTCAAAGCCTCATTAATGATTTTCTTCCAGTTGTAAACCAAGATTACATAATAGAAGCACAGAATGATCACGTCTATGCATTGAATTATGGAATCCTCAAATGTTACATTCCATTTGGAACGGAATATTTTAACATTATTTCCTGGATGGATTCGGATGAGGAAGTGTATTCCGCAGACTCTACAAAATGGGGTAGATGCTTTAGAATGGGCACAATCGTTTGGTGGGTGCAGGGTGCATGAGGTTAAGAAACGCGGAATTAGGAATTGGTTTTGATTAATTTAATTTAATGATATTAAAATACATCCTTTCGGTTTTAATTCTTATAGTGATTCCGCAACATTTGCTGGTCCAAGTTCATGACAAGCAAGTTATAAGGTAGAGAGGAATTAACCAATTTAAATACTCAAGGCTCCGTGGTTGACATTTGATTTTTAATTGATTCCAGAGGAAATCATATAATTTTTGCTTGCTCAGTCTCATTTTCGACGGAATACTTGTATGTAACGGAGTGGCGTACTACGACTGGGGAAATCTACACGCCAGACAGCTCAAAACAATATGGTTGGTTTAAAATACTTTGTGAGCGTACAACAGGACATGGCTGGTCAGGGTTCAGGTCAGGCAAACTCGAGGTTAGCAGGGGATAACAAACAGAATCAGTCATAAGAATAAAAATCGAAAAAATAACTTTTAAGTTGCTTCATGTCCACAGTACAGTAGAATTTTGATTGGTTTTTCTTTACTCTTTTTTTTAGTGATTCCACAACATCTTCTTGTGGAAGTGCACAATAAGCAAGTTATAAGGTTAAAATGACTTTAATTAAATGCAATGTACTGCCAATTATAAAATTAAAGACAAATAATTTTTTAGAGGGAACAATATAATTTTCACTTGCTCTGTCTCCTTTTCAACGGAATACATGACTGTTACGGAATGGCGCACTTCTACTGGTGAAGTTTTCACGTCTTCGAACGCACAGCAGTATGGTGGGTGACTTATTAAGGAGACTTTCTGAGAATGGTAGGACATGGCAGCTAGCAAGGGATTTCGACCGAATATATTTAATATATAAAGACATACGGGAAATTGCAGTTGTAAAATTTAAAATTGGAAAGGGTCTGAAACTGAGCAATTAAATTCCCATTTTTAATTTTAACTTTACTGAATTTAATTTCAGTGGTATCCCAAAATTACCATACGGAAGCTGAAAACGAACATGTTATAAGGTATGCGAATGCTTGAGAGTAAAAACGAGAGACTGATAGAATACTGTGCTGGAATTATATCTCACCGATCGTTCTATTGTTTTCTAAATTAAAGCCAGAACGGAGCAGTCATGAAATGTAAAATGGGGTCGTACATTGCCGAATTTTTGGAAATCGTTTCTTGGCATGATAGCGATGGGAATGTCTTCCCAAGAGATGGAGCCAAAACAAATGGTTAGTTAATTACTTTCCTGTGATTCACCACAATCGCCGTCGGTGAAAGTTGAATGAAAGATTCGAATACATTTTATGATTTTCGAACCAACCGTAGTTTTCGGAAATGGGAAATTTTTCTGAACGTATAAAGTATTCGGAATTTTGAACAAAGACCTATTAACCCGTGCACCCGCCATGTCCGATTGTTCTTGAATACAAATTATTCTTGAGAAAAGTACTCCTGCTAATTAGTTTATTTGTGGTTTTGAAGATGGTAAATTTGTTGTACTGCCGTCGGGGGAACTTCACATTAAAGACGTACGACCGGAGGATGGACTAAAGGAATATCGGTTTGTTTGTTTTTGACATTTGTATTATGATCTTTATATGCTTAATAGTGGCCATTCTGTACTGGGCTCTAACTGTTGAATTTACGTTCTGAATTTTAGGTGTCAGACAAAGCATCGTCTAACAGGTGAAACACGACTATCTGCGACTGCAGGGAAGCTCGTTGTCACAGGTATGTTTTAGAATTTCCCATTTTGCATCCTTATACGGGGAAATACACACTCAGAGATGCAGCTACGATACGTCGGAATCCTTTTTTTTTAATTCAAAATTATTTAGTTTAATTTAAGAAAAATGTATTTATTGGTTTAAAATGGTATAAAAATAACGTCTTTCACAGTCTTTCACTTTGAATTCTTTTGGATTTACCTTTTAAAAAGCAGTATTTAGGTTGTTTTATCTGAGTTTGTATTTCCTCGAGAGTTGCATAGCGTTGAGCTTGTCAACATTTTCAATTTTTTAAACATTCAAAAACGTTTCATGCGAACCAGTTGACAAGCGAAACCTTAGGCAACTCATACCTGAATGTTGGGAGACGGGAAGTGATTTGCAATTTTCTAATGAAAATCCCATTTAAAAGTAAAGTTCCTAAAACGAACTCGGGTTCAGGAACTATTTTATTAAACAATTTGGAATGGGATTTCGACTTTCCTTTGATTTTAAATAGAACCCATAAGCAGTGTGACTCCGTCAGTCACAATCTCAGAGAAATTGAAATTGGTCGGGGGTAGTCAATCTGAGAGCGTACCATTGATATGCCCCGCATCTTCCGCATTCCCCGTCCCTACGACTCGGTTAGTTTTTCAGTAGTATTATTTTAGTTTTTGTCATTTCTCTGCTAAGACATGCTGCTCAGTCGAGTTATTTTATGCGGAATTTATTCCTCAATGTGCGAATGGAAAACCAAACCGCTTCCCGTTAAATTTCATTCAAACTGGATTATTGGAAGGATACTGGAAGGAGTATGGATCTCTTGAATAATTGTGGATTTTTAGACCCAATTGGCTTTGTTCCTCCGCGGTTCACACTCGGTAACGAAAAGAGTCGATCTGTAGAGACGTCATCAGGGTTAGGCCACACACTTTTCTGCCAGGCATCCGCCTACCCCGCCCCAAAGTCAGCGTGAGTTCCATTTTTCTTCGCCATATTTATAATTTACTGTTCCTACCCTACTGACATTTTGTCCCGCGCCTGTTTATTTCATTTGATTTGATGTTGGTTGAGTTTTTCCGTAAAAGACTTTACAATAAATGTTTCGGCTAGCATCACGCACCGTCTCTCGGCCATAGGTTTGCCCTGAGTAATGTAACCATTCCGTTGCCCATTTCACTAGAGCCACTCAACGTTCACATGAAACCAAGCTTTCCGTCGGAACAAAGAACGCTCACATTTATCAGAGAAGCAGGGAGCGGGTTTGCCATGTCGTGTACAGCAACAGGCTATGAACCTCCAAAGTATAAGTAAGTGTGAGGTCAATGACTTTGCAGCTGCCCAATTTTTTTTAGTTTTTCGACCGCTTCGCATCTCCCACCATTCTGCCGATTCGTCCGTCAGCATTTGGGTCTTGTTTGTAAACTTTGTACTGGAATCTTAAAATTATTTGCATTGCTATAATATTAGAACCGGCTGGACATTCTAGACCACAAAGCTCCACCCAATCACACATACAGGCCTTTATCAAGGAAAAGGGTTCTTCATTTGCAGTACTATGTCCTGCTTCTTCTTCATTTCCTCCACCAGTAACCAAGTAAGCGGTGTTGTTAGAGGCATACCCAGCCCCTAGTCCGTTTGCAGCGTTTGAGTTTTCATTTCCGTTAGCTGTCTTCCAACATTTTTGATTATTCAGTTCCATATCTTTGATTTTCAGATTTTCAGACTAATTTTCAGGCTAGCATTCATTCAGAACCAGTTGCAAACATGAGTCCCAAAGTTCCGCTCCTCCTTCGTTCTTTTGTTTTCTATGCAGTTCCATCCATTAGGATGCTTACAAGCTTTTGATTCCATTAGCGAATACGAGCTACTAATATTCGAAGAGAAAGATTCCTTTACAATTTGAATACAATCAAATCACTACTATTGAGGCTTTTAAAAATAATAACATATCTTTTCCTTCTCCCAATATTTTCGGTCTTATTTTCTATATTTCTCACGCCCAAGTGGAGGCGGATGTCAGTACGTTACTGAGAATTGATTTTTAGAGCCCATTGGTGGGATTGGTCCGCGTTTCGCGACAAGTTCTGGAGGAATACAAGGCTCGTTCACGTATGCTCATGGTAGTGGGCTAGCACTACTTTGCAATTCACAGGGATATGAAGTCCCAAAGACAAGGTGGATATTTTCTTTCAAATCTCAAAAGTTCCAAGCCCAAGCTTCCTTCTCCTAACATTCAAAAGTATCAATTCACGTTGTTAAAATATTTACTTTTTGAGACGAAACCATCATCCCCTTAAAATTTAATTTTCTAGAACCAGTAGGTCGAATTTCTCCCAAGTTTGCGACAAGCTCAGGCTCGCAGTCCTTCAAGTATTCAGAGAGTAGCGATTTTTCCCTTGTCTGTCCAGCTCAGGGATTCGAAGTACCGAGTGTGAGGTATTTCAATTTGTAAAATCATTTCTTGCTCTCCCGCCTCCCAATATTCATTGGTTTAATTAAATTAATGACGTTGACACGAGCAGCATGAGGTTCATTGTAACTTGTAACCTAAATTCGTAGAACCGCGTGGATACGTTGGTCCCAAGTTTTCTGCAAAGGTTGTAGAAACACGAGAAGGAAACGTTGGGGACAGTATTGCTGCTTTATGTGCTGTACAGGGCCATCCGAGTCCGTCTTTCAGGTTTAACGTCTTTTTCTTTTTGAGTATATTCTTGCGCCACGGTTTCATTTTCCCGTCACCCAACTGTGGAAGTTAGTGTCGCTGCATTCTTATTTCGAACTTGGAATCTTGTTGAATATTTGTAGAGGCCACGTCACTTGCACCGAAAATCAGGGACGGGGAAAGTGTGGGATCGCGGAAGTTGATTTCCGGTTTTAAAAGCGCCATTGCTCTTGTATGCGACGCTCAAAGCACGCCACCGCCTTCTTTCCGGTTAGACAATTAAATGTATTTAACCGTTTATGTTTTCGTCACTTCCATTACTCCCAAGATTCTCATTTGTTGCAGAGGCAAACATTTTTTACTTTTATTTTTTAACGAAATTGTATAATATTTATTAGAATCACAATCGCTGTCTCCAAAAATAAGAGACGCGAATTATCTTGGAACGAGACTTACAGTTTCGGGCAAAGGAACCGCATCCCTTTTATGCGATGCCCAAAGTACTCCTCCACCAAAATTTCGGTTAGAATAATAATGGCAATTCATTTCCCACTACCTACTCAGGCCAGCAGTTTTAGTTTCGGTTAGCATTAGAAATGGTATTTAAAATCATTTTGATGGTGACGGAAAGATCCGAGGCATGGGTGGACAAAGCCAGTTTTGGGTTCAGCCTACGACAGTACGGCATTTACGAAACAAGCGGGGGAATCTGTCGCACTGCTCTGTAGGTCCAGTGGAGTACCTCCCCCTGCCACAGTGTAAGTTCAATTCGGGAGCGATTCGATTCGATTCGGTGCTTCTAATAGGATTTTCGGATGTTTTCCTCAACTTGATTGGCTTCCAAACAGGACAACGATCCGCTAATTACTCGTATTTCGTGATGTCCATCAATCCCAAATTCACAATTCAAATCACAAGGGTCCCGTTTCCCATGCGGCATTCATGCCCAGTTTTATTTTCCCGTCCTTCACAAATGTTTTACAAATTACCAACGTATTTTTTGATGATTAAAACTTTAAAGATCCCAAGCATGGCTGGACAAAGCCGGTTTTAGGTGCGGCTCATGAGAGTATCCAATTCAAAAAGCAAGAGAGCGAATCTGTCGCACTGCTCTGTAGGTCCAGTGGAGTACCTCCCCCTGCCACAGTGTAAGTTTAATTCAGGATTCGGGCCTAGAGGTCCTCGAGTTTTCCGTAATTTTCGTCAGTTTGATCGGCTTAAGAAATCTGAAACAAGCCTTTCAATCAGGCCAACACGGTGAGACACGACGCTCCACTTTTTTTATGCCCAAACTTCAATCAGGAAAAAGTGAAAATGAAAATCACGAGCTTCATCCCGTTTCCCATCATATTCAAGTTCAGTTTTTCATCCTCTTAAGACATTTCCTTTGGATAAACTTATTTTAATGGATTACTGGAAATGGAAAGATCCGCAACATGGCTGGACAAAGCCGGTTTTAGGTGCGGCTCATGAAAGTATGACTTTCAAAAAGCAGGAGAGCGAATCAGTGGCACTTCTCTGTCGGTCCAGCGGTGTCCCACCTCCTTCCACGCTGTAAGTGACAGTGGTAGTACAGATGCTGGCTACGGATTTTTGTTGCAAATTTTTCAAAAAGAAAAGCAATCACGATCCCTTTCCCAACAAGATTGAATTTTCATTTTCATTTTTTATTCAATGAATCGTAAACTTTATAGAACCCCTCTCCGGAGTCAGTCCTAAAATTCCGCAACTCACTAAGCATCAAATACAGGGGAACGTTGAAGAAACAAATGTTTTAACCTGTGAAGCGCAAGGCAGTGAACCACCTTCATTCAAGTGCGTAGTGTTACACATTTAGGTTAAGAGTTCAAGCTCCCCTTTCCATTGGCAGGAAGTTTAGCGTCTCCAGCTGTATATTGCTTTTGTCGAGGAACAATTCCAGGACACTTCGAGTCTCTATCAATCAGATGCGAACATTGAGATAGTTAGGGCGTTGCGGGGCTAAATTGGACACGGGTTGATATTTGATGCTTTTGATTACTTTGCGCCTTGTTCTTACGTTACTTTTTTGTTTTTAATCTTTAGAGCCTCAAACTTCTCTTGCTCCGAGTCTGCGTGATGCATCATTGAAAGATACAACTGTTGTCAAAGTTGAGAAACTTGGTAGGGACGTTAACCTCATGTGCGAATTTTTTGCATATCCTGTAGCCTCTCACAGGTTCGTGCAAATATTAAGTTAATATAAATTTCGGCTTGCGCATTGCCATGGCCTTAGCTTCGTCATTAACGAAAATGGCAAATCTCGAAACGTCTCCCATGCTTTACTTTGAAAACTTATAAAATGAAACCTTATAGTAATAAGCGTCAATGGGATCCTGTTTAGAACCAACGGGTCACTCTGCTCCAAAATTAAATGGGGACGGATGGCAGCGAATCAAAGGGGACGCTGGAACAGACTTGGCTTTGCTCTGTGAAGCACAGGCATATGACAAACCCAGAGAAAAGTACTCCTTTGACAACAGTTGATTTTAGTTTTGAAATGATGAAATGAATCAGAACACGAGGATTTCCTGTATAATGATTTCTCACTTCTTGTCTCCCAATCAGTTTTCCAAAAATAATTAACTAGTGAAACTGTGAATGCAAATTTGTAAACGGTCTTTTGATTCCTTCAAAAGTACCGTCCGGTGCGCTGAGGCCAACGAGCCCTGTTCGATTCCTGGAAACACCAGAAGGGATACGCGGTGGAAGTATTGCAGCCCTTTGCCCAGTTCAATCAAATCCAAAACCCTCTTCAATCCGGTTAAATTATTTCCTCGTGATCTGATTCCTAATTTCTTTTGACGCTGTCGGATTTTCACATTTTTTTTTTTCATTTCGCATCTATTTTCTCCAGTTGTTTTAATTCTTTTGCTCCACTGCAATTTTTTGCCTGATTTCTAGCTAAAGAAAATTGTTCTAATGAGCCTTTTATCTGGACTTTCAGATGGTACAAGTTTACAGAAGCTGGAAGTCGCGAGCCGGTGGTCTTGGACGAAAGAGTCAAACAGCTTGGTGGTACCCTCATCATTCGGGAAGCTCGAGTCAATGATTCTGGGAAATACCTTTGCGTGGTCACTAATTCTGTTGGATCGGAATCTGTTGAGACTATTCTTACAGTCACTGGTTAGTCCACGCATCCAATACTTAATTGTGAATCTTGGAATAATTTAAATGAATATTTTATTCCAGCTCCTTTGGCCGCGACAGTAGAACCTGCAATTCAAACTATGGATTTTGGACGCTCTGCGACTTTTACTTGTCATTACCAGGTTAGGAATGACACACACCATGACCAGTTTTTGATTCGTAGCATCGAATTACATTCCAAATTATGTTTTACATTCGAACTGTTTTTGTTCAGGGTTCGCCAGTTAAAAACGTTACTTGGATGAAGGATGGAAGAAAACTACCAATTACAGAGTCATCGATTCGAATTGATTCTGTCAAGCGGTATGAAATTTGAAATTGAAAACCAAATGCTATGCTCTAAAAATTGAGCTTGATAAATTGTGTTTGTTTTATTTCCAGAGAGGATAAAGGAATGTATCAATGCTTTGTGAGTAATTCTATTTATAAATAGTTTATTATAAATATTGATTCAAGTTGGGATTGGGAAGAGGAAGCGGCTTTAGGATGTTTGATAACTAATTTCATTATAAATTATCACGAGATACTGGTCTTCCTTTGATGAAACCCACTTTTTATTATTGGTATTTAAATTGGTGGAGGAAAGCACAACAACAAGGGAGTGACGGAACAGTGACAAGTTTCCATTTGCGAGTTTTTTGTAGTTTGCGCGCTCATTGACTTCAATAATGGTGTCTAATACGTTTTCTTGATTTCAAAGGTTCGGAACGACCAGGACTCGGCACAGGCAACCGGTGAACTCAAGTTAGGAGGCAGATGTAAGATTGTTGAAAAGTTTTATATTGAAGTTAATATTCTCCAAGAAGACTCACTAATCTTCAATTACAGTTGATCCACCAAAGCTCACATTTAAATTCCGTGAGGAAATTCTCCAGCCTGGACCTGCGGTTTCTTTGAAATGTAAAGCAACAGGGAATCCATCACCCGAGATTGTTTGGGAATTGGATTCCAAGAAGGTCGTAAACGGAGACAGGTGAGATTCAGAACCGAATTCCATGGAAAAACTGAACGAAACTTGAATATTTTTGGTTGTTCCAGGGTTCAAGTTGCTCAATATGTTGGGTCGAGTGGGGAAGTTATTTCTCATCTGAACATTACCAACGTTCACAGCAACGATGGTGGCTTGTATAAGTAAGGTCGTCTTCGGACAAATGCTACGCCTAACAGATAATACAAAACTGTTCTGATTTTCAGATGTACCGCAATTTCCAAAGTAGGTAGCGCCTCACACGTCGCTCGCCTCAATATTCATGGACTTCCTCATATTCGACCTATGGAAAAAGCACAAGTGGTTGCGGGTCAGAGGTAGCTAAGTCACAGTTTTACGCACAGTATATATGCCACACTCGCAATGATACTAATATTATTTTTTTCTTACAGATTCGAGGTCACGTGTCCCGTTGCTGGATATCCAATTGAAGCGGTCATCTGGGAAAAGGACAACAGAGTTCTTCCAATCAATCGAAGGCAGCGCGTCTTCCCCAATGGGACTCTCGTTGTGGATAATGTCCAGAGAAATACGGATCAAGGAACCTACGTCTGCGTTGCCAAGAACCCACAAGGATTCACGTCAAGAGGAACTCTGGAAGTTCAAGTCATGGGTAAGCCGCCATATATTCCTTTTCTCAAAGAAAGATATTCTACACTCTTGAATCCAAGTATAAAATTAGGATGTCACGAAACGAGGTTTTGTTCCCGGAGAATTGCATTTACAGGTTTCTACGTCTTACAGCTGCACACGAGATTGAAGCATCCGCACTCCTATGAATTTACAACCAAATTGTGGGCATGGGAGAGTCCATTGACCTTTTGCTACATCTTCGATTTTTGATACAGTTCCAGTTCAGCTTTCGGTCCAATTCAGCATGGATGGACCAACAAAAATTCTCTCTGAGTATGTCTCAATCACGTGTGTCGCACAAGGAGATATTCCAGCCCACTCCACATTTCATTGGACTTTCCAAGGACATGACACAGTTTCCGGTCAACAGGGAATTCAAATATCTAGATTTGGCCCCAAAAGTAGTATTTTGGCTATTCCGGAACTTGAGGCGGGTCATGCAGGACTCTACACTTGTATCCTTTCGAATCATAATGGAGGAAATGTTTCCAAAAGTATTGATCTCGTTGTCCATGGTAATGACAAGGGTTGTGCGGATAAAGTCAGAGTGCTTTAGGCAGCGACGCAGTGTTTATGCTGAAGGAATTTGCATGCAAATGTTCATTTCTCATCTCACCTGCCTTCATTTCGTATTTCTCCTGTCATTCATAGTTCCACCTCGTATCGCCAATTTCACTTTCAATGGGCCGAAAGAGCCAGGAGAATTGGCACAAGTAGCATGTATGGTCTCCCAAGGGGATATGCCGCTACAATCCTTCTCATGGACCTTTCAAGGACACGAGGATGCTTTAAACCAACAAAAAGGAGTTGAGATTTCCAAATTTGGTCCTACGACGAGCATCCTCACCATCCAATCAGTTGATTTGCACCATAGCGGAACTTATAATTGCTTTGTAAGCAATAGGGCAGGGAACGCCAGTCATAGTGCTCAACTCATTGTTTTGGGTAACCTTTGAGATAGGCATTTCAGCATTTAATAGCTTCAAAAGCAGCAGCCTTCATTGTCTTTCCTGGATTTAGCCAAGATGACATTTGATGTATGTGCTGTGTTGCTTTGTATAGTTTTCCAATTTCCCTCGTTTCAGTTCCTCCTACCATCACTCCATTCTTTTTCGAGGAAGGGGTCGTCCTTCACGATCAAGTGACGCTACAATGCGACGCCAAAGGCGATCTTCCCATGATCCTAAGCTGGAGTTACCATCATCACCATTCCAATACCTCGGGAAGCACCCCACAGAAGAATGACATTAGGACCATGAAATTGTCTGAAAGGACAAGTGTCCTTATTATTGATTCCATTGGGTCACATCACCTTGGCTTTTATACGTGCACCGCAAGGTCAGGCCCAGCAAATCTTTCCGCAAATTACACTACGGAATTGGAGTCAGTCAAGGGTGGGTTGGTCGTTAGCCCTGCGGAATTTTGGAATCTGCGTCATTATTGCCAAAAGCTACAAAATCCTGCCTGTCTTTTGTTGAGTTCTTCATGCCTCCTCTCTATCCGACTGTCACTGTCCTTAATTCACCAGCCTTTTGTTTTGCCTTTAAGTACCCCCACAGATCTCGGAATTCCAGTTTGAGGAAAACATTTTAAGTGGGACTTACATTTCCCTCCAATGCAACGTCCAAGGTGACTTACCCCTCCAGATTCTCTGGACCTACAGTTCTACACAGAATCAAACTGGGATCAGTCATGGCGGAATGAAAACCACCAAGTTAGGACCCAGAGCAAGCATTCTCAGCATTGAGTCCGTGTCCGTAAACCATTTGGGACTGTATACCTGTCAGGCCACTTCTCCTGCAGGGACATCTAATTATACCACTGAACTCAAAGAAGTGATGGGTAGGGTAGAAGCTGATCTTAAAAAAAAATGGCAGCAGCAGTGCGTTGCTTCTTCATCAATAAAATCTTAAAGCCATTGCCATACAGCCTTTCCTAAACTACCTAAACCCTTACCTTCAATTCTGTTGTCACCACACTTCAAAGGGACTTGGCCATGAAGTCATGATTTTAACCAGGGAAATTCTTCCGTCTCCCCAGCCGATTGTCTTTAAGCATTTTGGTTTTCCTGTAGTACCGCCACAGATTTCGGAATTCCAGTTTGATGACACTGTAGAGAAAGGAGCGTACGTTAGCCTCCAATGTAATGTTCCAGTAGGAGATCTTCCACTCCAGATTCTGTGGACGCATAGTTCACACTTGAATCAGACGGATATTAATAACAGTGGAATGAGGACGGGGAAACTTGGTCCGAGAACAACGGTTCTTATCATAGAATCAGTTTCCGTCCATAACTTGGGAATATACACTTGCTCTGCCATTTCTCCTGCTGGGACAGCCAATTACACAGCGGAGCTTAAAGAAGTTATGGGTAGGAAAGTGTCACTACATAATCGCGGTTTAATTTTTCAGCAGCAGTATACATTGCTTCATTTGATTTGTGCATTGACTCCTACATTTCCGCTTCCTCTACTCTAAAGTTTTCCTTACGGTGCTCGTCTCCTCTGCCTTCCTGTTTTTTTTTATTCGTTGGTTGACTCATGGAATACCCATTGGGAATTAGTTTTGTTTTACATTTGAGAATATTTTATGTAATCCACTTTTTGACGAAGCTGATTAGAATTGTTTCATGGTTGGCTCATCCATCGGACCTTTGTCGAGGAACCAAATGTCGGAGGCAATAAGCGACTAAATTCTTTTGTTTGCCTCCCAGTTCCTCCTGAAATTGTCCCCTTTGAGTTTGGGCCTGGGGAAATAGTGCAAAATGACCAAGTCAATCTGCAATGCACAGCCAATAGAGGGGACCTGCCAATCCAGTTCCAATGGAGCTATCAAAGTTCGGATTTAAGCTCTTCCAGTAGTCAAAATGGCGTGAGTATTTATAAGCTTGGCCCGAGGACGAGTACTCTGACCATATCAGAAGTAAATGCCAATAAACATTTGGGAGCGTACACTTGTAAGGCAAGCTCATCCGCAGGGACTGCAAATTTCACAACTCACTTGAAAGAAATCATGGGTAATTTGATTGGTCAAGCGAAGCTACTACTACGCTGAGAGCATTAAAAGGCTTCCGACGCAAATCCTTCGCTCCTGTCCTTATCCTCACTTCAATCGTAAATGCCTTTCCCTTCCCTTAATTTATTTGTGGTTCGTGGATTTCAGACATCTTTTCCTAATTTTCTTCTGCAGTTCCTATGCAAATTGCAGTGCAATTTAGTTTCGATGGGGCGAAATACGCGGGAGATGATGTCCAGCTCATCTGTGCCCTCACACAAGGCTCCCTTTCTCCAAATTCTGCCTTCCACTGGACTTTCCAAGGCCATTCGAATAGTATTGAAAAGTTAAACGGGATTGAAATTTCTCGTGTGGGATCAAAAAGCAGCATGCTTACCATAATTGAGGTTGACGTTTCCCATGCTGGACTTTACAGTTGTATTGTATCGAATCAAAATGGTGGAAATGTCTCCAAAAGCTTGGAACTTGTTGTTCATGGTATGATTTCGTGGAGGATTTTATTTGAATCGCTTTGCCTTATCGTTATCATTACGAAAAATCACATCCACACCTTACCCTCACTATTTCCTTGAAGGAATTTCACGTGTTGAATAATTTGAGAATTCCAAAGTTTACATATCCTGCAATGACGGTATTTGATGAAGGGAATTTAGTTATGCTTGAATTCTCAAACTCTATGTTCCTGGTTTGCATGACTTTAGTACCGCTCCAACTGGCTGTCCAGTTTAGTTTCGACGGTCCCAAGTTTGCTGGAGATCACGTTCAGCTGATGTGTTCAACGCAAGGGGACGTGCCAGCTCATGCTTCTTTCCAATGGGCATTTCATGGTGCGGATCCAAGTACACAGAAAGAGGTTCAAGTGACGAGAATTGGACCAAAGACGAGTATCCTTACCATTGCTGAGTTGGACGCGAAGCATACTGGTTCCTACTCCTGTAGCATATCTGACTTTACATCCAAAAGTATCGAGCTAGTGGTCAATGGTACTGATGGAGGCTGGGAATTTACTGGATATGCCTGCATGCTGTATTTAAATAATTGTGTTATAGTCGCCATGCTTTTGGTTCTTTCATCTTTTCCTTACACCCGACCCGATATTAATTGTAAATCGTAGTGCCACCATCCATTCAGCCATTTTACTTTGACGGAACAAGTCATGAAGGGACAGAGGCTCAGGTTACCTGCTACGTTCCCACTGGAGACGTCCCTCTGAATATTCAATGGACATGGCAAGGCCCAGGGGTGCCGGCTCTTCACAAGCAGAATGGAGTTGATATATCCCGATTTGGACATCGGCGGAGTATACTTACGATTGAAAACTTGAGTCATAACATTCATTCCGGAAATTATACTTGCTTGGTGTCAAATTCTGCAGGCAATGCCAATCATTCTGCAGAGTTAGCCGTCATAGGTAAAATGGTTCACAAATATTGAATTGAGGTTTTGCTATGCTGTCGGCCGCCCATTCCTTCACCTTTTATCATCACCTCTCCTAGACATCACAACTTTCGATAACTTTATTGGTATCATTTTCGGAAGTGAAGTTCAGCAAGCATTCGATAAATTTCCTTCCATACAATTCTACAGCGATTTTGAGTGTTTGGTTTTAATGTTTCACTTTGTTCCTTTCTTTTCTCTACTACCCCTACCACAGTCCCACCCCGAATTTCCCTTGAGACATCCGATGGGCCTAAGTATGCTGGAGAGCATATTCAAATAACTTGCGTCGTCACCCATGGGGATCTTCCTCTTACTTCAATTCATTGGACTTTCCATGGTATTGATAACCTTAACAATCAGAGGGGCGTAGAGGTGGCCCGATTTGGTCAAAAGACAAGCATTCTAACAATTGAGAATGTGGACTCCCTTCATTCTGGAAATTATACTTGCGGTGTAAGCAATCGAGCTGGGAATGCATCCAAGACCTTTGAACTGATTGTGCACGGTAATCGGGTTTCTGTTCAAGATAATTGCGAAGCGTTGCTGCTCCATGTGTTCTTAAATTTAGTTTGTGTAAATTCTAAATTACTTTGGGATTGAATTGACAAGATCCCTTTTCACTTATTTCACTCTAATTTGGCATTCTCCCTGCAGTTGTCCCAAAAATCCTTCCCTTCAGCTTTGGCGAGAAATCTCTTGAATTCGGAAACTCCGTACAAATCAGTTGTACAGTGACGGAAGGGGATGCGCCATTTCAGTTTCAATGGAGTTTTGAGGGGTCAGAGCCGACGACAGTAAAGCAGGAGGGAGTGACGACCATGAAGGCGGGAGAGCGAAGCAGTCTGCTCTTCATTGAAAACCTTGAGCACAATGATAGCGGAAAATATTCTTGCACGGTAAAGAACAG
>Ga0194135_10000837_pt1 | contig 18047 bp, 8 predicted proteins | sample LitLau_LLRF_2013_FD_134024 | JGI IMG/M metagenome (GOLD analysis project Ga0194135, IMG submission 134024) | Freshwater sediment microbial communities in response to fracking from North America - Little Laurel Run_MetaG_LLRF_2013 (version 2) | ecosystem: Environmental > Aquatic > Freshwater >...
CAACATCTTTGAGTGAAAGTATACAGTTCCAAGAAGATCACACAGACTCCGGATGACTACACACAACACACAAGGCCTAGAGAAAAAAAATCCTTTTTAAGCTAACTCAAAAAGTCATAGTAATGATACAACAAAGACAACACTGGAGTGATTGGATGCCAGGTGGTTGTCAACTCTATTTGAGAAGCCCATAGTTTTTTTTACCTACTTGTTTGCAAAGACGCTAATAATGAAAGAAAGCATACTAGTGAGAGAGAAAACATCTCAAAGTAGCATTTCTCCACAGCCGTGCTAGGCTTTTATTTATTGATCATAGAAAAGACTCCAAGGGAAATGAACAACTGAAATATTCCTTGCGATGTTTTAAACATTTAAACACTCACCATTCCACACTTTCCTTCGCCCCATCCAAATCACATGAAATCGATCTGCCCCGTGTCGTTCTTCCTGACTGCTGCTGAAGTGATTCTCAAATGCTGTGCCGGTGTGATCCGTCAGTCTTGTTTCGTCAATATTCTCCTTAGAATAAATGTAGTTTGCTCCCAAATCCTCATGTATTTCTCTTGTGAGCAAAATTTTCCCTTGAGAAACTCGACCATAAAGGCTGTAGATTTCTCTGAAGGTATTCCGAAAACATTCTTTAGTCTCTGCGGTTCCATTTCAGATGAAGGAACACACATATATATATATATATATACACAGACTGACTTTCTACCAGAACTATTAAACAGCATGAGAATTCATGCGCCCTCTTCGTCTCTTCATAGTTTCTTCCGTCTAATTACTTTCTCATTCAGTCATTTTATTAACTGCTGTCCCAGCCTCCCAGGTCCCAGCTTGCATTAAGCCATTACACTCTTGACTTTTAATGTCCTCGCATTTTCTCACCTGTGGAGTCTAAACTTCTACATTACATGCTCTCCTACCGTGTCGTGCCTTCCCTTAACAAGTATATCTTTCTGTCACATGATGCTTTCTTCCACAACAACTCAGAGTCAGAACACACACAATTCTACTTTCCCCTATACATTCATCCTGTAAGTACTTTTCTGTGTTCAGCAGCCCAAGCTATATTTCTTACCTACACTACAAATGTCTCATATGTTCGATGAAGAAACTCTTTACAGACTGTATATAATAATAGCCAATTCTCAGGCCTCTACAAAGTTAACCTCTTTCATATTCTACAGCAGCAATTGCAATCAAAGCGTGAAATGTTTGTGCACACTATTCTGTGTGCCATATATGCTATATTAATTTTATCTAGATTAACGCCTAATTTAAATTGCAGGTGCAGAAAATAATCTGGAGCCTCCTAATGGAATCCTTTCGGAAAGTAGACGTTGGCCATGGGACCTCCGCCTGGTACGCCTACTGCATCTCCACTTAGACACCTCAAGACAATGCAGAGAAATGACAAGATGTGAATCTCATTATATCAACCAAAGTGATTAAGTTGGATTCTGCGAAGGTTGCTGTTGCGTAACAGACAAACGATATGGCTAGCGGCAGATATGTTTTATTTCCGGACTTTGAGTGAAAATTAACAACCTCCGGGATGTGAGCACAGAGGGATATAAGTACTTGAGCCAGCCACTGCGTTCGTAGTTTAAGTGAAATCTGGATTTCTCCTATAATAAATTCAACCAGCTTCATACATACAAACATACACTTATATACGTAGGGACTATGAGACGTTCTAATAGTAATAATAACCCACTCTATCCGTTCCACACTGTACCTCTCAAGTGAAGGCTCCCTTAAACACACACAGAATCCTTTTTATTGCTTTCAGGATAATGGGAAAAATAGTAGTGTCAGATTAAAATTAATTACAGGGTTAATTAACTCAAAGTTAGAAAGACCATTCTTTGTTCTCTCGTACTTAAATTATTCACAACGTTCTCCTGCATCTGACATCCCTAAGCATACAGCATCAGCATAGCTATGGCTTGGAGTGGTGGCATGGGCCATGGGGGTCCCAACAACCCGTGGATGAAACTGATGGGTGAGTGTATACTTTCCATGGTCCACTCTCTCTCTCTCTCTTTCTTCTTTTGAAACTTCAAAAGTTCACACTAATAATAATAAGATGGTGACATACGTATATAGTAATAAATATATTAATACATTAACAAACTAACCTAATAAGCGCATTTGCTTTATGCCATCCCATTCATTCTAGGGATCGTTCATAAAGAGAGGACAGCCAGAGCAGCTCAAGCACATTCTTCTCGACACGACGGAGGCGACAAAGACACGTGAGTATCACTTTCATTTCCTAATTAAGTATTTCATTACCTGTGTACCCGTGAAAGAGATGACTGCACTAACATAGGTAGTCTTATGGAACTGGGAATTTAATTAACACAATTAGACTCGTTCAGCATCCTACTCAGCTTTATGCAACATTCTTCTAAAATAACATACATATAGATATAGTATATATTTAATTCAATACGGCAAACATACTCCATAAGGAGCTACACTCGAACGTTCAACAGTAAAAAAAAATGTGGGGATGCATCAACTACCTTTCCAGTACCATATCATACGCCAGTCCTACATACATTACTTGTTCCATTTAATATACAATTAAAATTCTGATTTCCTCTGGCTATTCATTTACAAGTCTGCTCAGCATCTCTTGATGAAGAGTCTACTTGGGATGCTTTCACCAGAGAATACTAAGAATACGCTTTTATGAAGTATAAAAACTAATTGCAGGCTTGCAAAGCCTGCTTGTTCATATGCTCTCTCCTTGAATATCCACGTGTGTGCACCATATTTGGATAGAAAATACTATTAGAAAGATTCAAGAGAAAGTTACCAGCTTATTTGGTCTCTTGGAGAGCTAAAGCAGAAAAATGGAATATGATATGAAAGTATGAACTCTGAAATACATGCTTATGGATATTACTATCCCTATTGTCATAACTCATAACTTTATCATAACCTTGCACGTCTCTAAAAATTAACTAGCTATATAGCTGGAAACTCATTACTTGCTGCCTTCATTTGTTTATTGATTTCACCTCAGTGTCTATTTTGGGGGCTTTCAAGTTTTTTTGTACCGTGATTGCTCACACGTGAGGAGAAAGTTGTGAGTTGTGAAAGCTTAAGGTTAAAGTCATCATCAGCCATCAGAAACACTGACGGGATTGTGTAAACAAAACACAAGTTTATGCAAAATATATGTGTGTAATGTGGGGCAATCGAAGTAAAAACTCCTGCGGGTAGTGTGTCAGGAATCTTTATAAAAGAATATGCTCAAAACATTCGCGGAGGGGGTCATGATTACAAGCACCTTTCATATTTATTAGAGCGTAAAAACCTTAGAACAATATGTGTTGGGTAAGATAAAAATAGCTTTTTCTGTCGAAACCAAATAGATTGCAGGTGTGTTTGAGCTCAGGTCATTATTAAGCTGTAAAAGTTCGGTAGAATTACTATATGCTCGAATGTCTGTGAGTTATAAACATTGACAATATATAGTGTGACATACAGAGGAAATACTTTTGACCCATCCCTTATCCTCCATCAGTTCGTGCTGCTACACTTCGTTAGTGTTAGAAGCTGTTTAAAATAGCTTCATCCGCGTTGTCTTTCATCTCGATTGGTAAGCTGATACGCATTCTTTGTAAGGATTTCGTTTGTACAAGTGAAAGTACCTGGAGGGAAAATGGATTCTATACACTCACAATCAGTGAACCATCGATCATTTTAGAGAAAGTAGGCAGCAACACAAACATACACATCATATATGTGCGTTGTTTTTTCTTTCCAGCCATTTTCTATTAACCCGTCGTTCATTCGAATTCTTGGAAAAGTCGGCTCTCTTTTGCCTAGCTGGGTATTGTGACAAAGAAAGTTGCTGTCACTCAACTTAACATACTTTTTGTATGAAACAATTACAATGAAGTATTTATAGACGATTTTAAAGTCAATTTCGGTATGAAGTGAAGCGTATACCTTGAGCAGAAGATGACTGAGAGAGAGAGAGGAGAGAGCAGAGGCCTTGGGAGGATGAGGTTACAGTGGAAGTATGCATGTGTAAGACAGTTATTATTATTCCTCGACAAAACTCCAGTGCAGATGTCTGGAGAGATGTGAACGAGTAGGCTCGTACTTCTTGTCTCGTATCATCTGAAGAAACTAAAGAAAGCTTTCTTTGTGTCATTCTGACAATTCTTCTCATGTCTCGAGACTTTCTCTTTCTTGGTGTGTGCGTAATACTTGAATGTGCATGTCAGCCGCTTTATCCTATATACACATGGAAAGAGTAATTTAATTTCTTATCCTTTAAACGAGTTTCACCAGATGCTGTAAAAATAACAATGCCGATGTATAATGCACAAACACGCCGAATGAGAAACCATGCAAGGATATGGGAGCTTCACTTATCCGCAGGCTAAATAGTTCAATATAGTTTTTGTACGCAGAAAACCTTCTCGCATTTCCAAAAGAAATCTCTCCCTTGCAAAATAACAAGGGATGACGGTCACCACTAATGTGAATTTGTGTCTGCTACACATCTTAACAAATCTTCTGCGGCTTGACCCGCATTCTTCGCAAGTTGTCTTATTGCGTGTTTTTATACTCACCGTTCCATAAAATAATGTGAACATTCCAAGTGGAACCACTTCAACTTGTGCAGCTTTACGTCGTTTTTACTGTAATGAACATTTCACTCCAATATGACATTGCCTTCGTGGTATTTAATCTTCATGGCATGCATTCGCCGTTCCTTTCTCTTTTTTCTGTCTTATATTGCGGCCGTACCCTTGGAGCATGACGCTCCATGTCTACCCTCCACTATATCACAAACCCAAAAGATTACAGTTTAGACAATTTTATTAACTTGGACTGCGTGGAAGTATTATATGTAGTAACACTGCACAAGAAGAACTGCCTCCGAAGTGTGTGAAAGTATTATAGTGAAATGGTACAAGGGAGATTGTCTAAAACTTTGTTCCCTGCAGGAAATAAGAGGAGGAAACACACACATAGACACAAATGAGCTTATTGCACTAAAAGAAATGGATGGAAGAAAGTACAGACATAGTTATTGCATCAAAAGTCATCCAGGAAGGACAGTGTGCATAAATTACGTAGGCAGTAAATAAGGAGGGGTGGGAATATATTCGAAAGCCGGAATTTTTACATTCACCGCTAAACTTTTATCATTTCCAGTGCTAGTGTGTGAAAACATTTCTATTATTGCCAGAGCTACATTTTGCACTGATTTTAACCGTTATATGAACCCCCCTTTAAACATTTTACTACCTCATAATAAGTTGTTTTGAAATTCAATCCAAAAACAAACACGAAGGAATGAAACACACATTGCATCTTCCTAGTAACTTTCACTTTATCACATCACCCCTTGTTAACAGATATTTTAGAGTGAGTGATCGGACGCAAAATTTTACTCATTTCATTTTCTTCAATAACGCAAGTTAACGTCTGCGTGCTTTCTCCTTGTCTCAACTTGCATCTTCCTTCCAATAAAACTAAGACTCTCGTGTACTTTGGGAAGGAAGTCTGCTAGTCCAGCCAGCAATTTGCCAGCTGCAAAACTAATTCTTATTTATTATTATTTAGTTTTTAACGGTCTATCCTCTACGGTGTTGTTGTATAATGATACCTCGATCTCTCATCCACTTGGTGGTATATATTGTGATGCTTGTATGTGTCCTATGAAGGGTTGGAAATGCTGAAATACCTCACATGTTTGAGTGAGAATGCACTTTCTTGTACATGGTACAAAGAAAGTTGGGCGTCGCAAGTTGTTCAATTTCAGGACAATTTAATGCCCACCCCAACGTCTATTTCTGTGCAAATCTTTTCTCCACAGCAGCAATACTTATTCAAATCATTTTGGCATGCTGACCAAATGAACGATTAGCCTTCCTATGTACACACACACAAACACACCCATATCGTTTAGAAAAGCTTGAAGTAAAGAGCGATAAAACTTCTCTCTGGATATATTTGCATTAAACTTTAGAAACCGTGGGGTTTTGTGGGATCTTTAGTTAAGTAGCTTTATGGTCGTTTTCTCTTTATGGAAATAACTTCATCAGAGCAAAGACTCGTTCGTTAAACTTTTAATTCGAGTCAGATATTAAGCTAATAGTTTATTTATACATGAAAACGATATAGTGTGTGTTGTTCTTGGGTCAGCAGAAAAGAGTCAACAACATTCTTGTGCCTATGTGCAGATGTGCTCGAGAGATTGAGCACGAAAGTCTCTTCTGTTGTTGTTTCACAGAAGCCATTGCGAAGCTCCCAAACTTTTATACTCTCAATTATTCTCAAGCATTATTATTATCCTTTCACTTTAGCACAAAAATATACTTGTCTTCGTGTCATTTGCATTTCTGCGACCTTCTCCTGCCAAATCTAGTCAGTATATACGTAACATATACGTAAGCTGCATTGCGAATCGCTGCCTCTAAACTCTAAACCAGTACTAATGCTAAGTGCTTCGTAAATGGTGGTGAAAGCCAGGAATTATTCCACCAATTGTCATGTTCAGTGTCGTCCAGTAGGCAATTTTTCTATTTCTTACAGAGCTCCAATTTACTTATTCGGAATATTTTTCCAGTAGCCTTCTAATATTATAATGATTGTGTGTGACCTTCTTGAGATGAATCAATGATATCGTTTTTTTAAAGAAGTTTCCGTTGTCTTTGCACCCATACACATATATTCATTCATGACATCGTATAGAGAAAACGTTTTAGCATCATCTCCAGCAATACTTAGCACACATGCACCATCGTACCAATCATTATTGAAGAAATGACTGAGGAGTTACACAGGAAAGATAGGAGAGCGTGTTTGTGATGACCAGTCTTATTGGCCATCAAGAAATGCCATGCTTTGTAAACAGACGCTATCTAGACATACTGAACAAAGGACGCGTTGTTATTGTTGTCGTTTGAGACGCTTAAAGCAAGCGAAGCTGAAGTAAGTTGCTAATAAAACAAATCGAGCAGAGAGGAAGCAACTCCATTTGGAAACCTACTGTTCTCGACGTTAGACACGTCTTCATTTTCCTCCTGTAATCGAGGCGAAAGTAATAAGAGAGTTTCTTAAAATAAAGATTAGACAACGGAGTGATTAGTAGAAATGGAGAGCAAAGACAGTTCTGAGACCACGTCTGAGTTGGTCGGTCTTTCTGATGATAAAGTTACTGATCTCTATTATACTTATTTGGAAGATGTAAAATCTGAGGAGTCACAAGAAACGGAGCCGAAAGCAAGGTAACTGAAATTTTGCAATATCACGTATCACTACAAATATTTACAGATGTGAAGATAAGCTCTTGTACTTTTCTTATGATTTAGCGATGCGGGCATGAAGATGACCAGCCGTATTAAGACTTACCAGAATGCAATGATATGTTCCTCTTGCGGGTTGATTCCGATTCCTCCTTTGAAGAGCTGCACTTCAAACCACTGGTACTGCAGGACTTGTGCTATGACCCAGGACGATTGTACTTTTGAATACGAAGGAGAGGGAGTATGCAAAAAGAAAATTGAGTCGTACAAAGACAAACTGTATGAAGCAATCTTCGCCCATTCTGAATTCAGTTGCCCGTGGAAGAAGAACGGATGTCCTGATCGATTCAAAGGAAAGGAACTTCTGAACGGCTTTGTCATCCGCGACTGTAAATTCAAATTGTTGAAGAATAACCAAGATTAATGGCGTTCAGAGTAGCTTTTCATATTCAGAGTATTGTTGGTGTAGTAGTAGTAGTATTTTGAATTTTGCATCGTGTATGTGTTTTTTTTAGATCAACTTGAATAATTGAATTAAGGAATGAATTAATGAATTAAAGGATGCAATAGTAGTAGTGATAATTTACATATGAGGCTGTGGATTGTTCATTATTTTTCTTAAGCATTATACTGGGGATTCAGATGGGTGAATTGTATTCGGGTGGAATCTCTGGTGAATCCTAAGAAGAGCTCCGGACTACCCGGGAGAGGAAAGTTCCCGGAGATTCAGTAGGATGTCAGGAGCTTGGAGGAAAGTAGAAGCAAAGCTATTGTGATCCGAGATTCGTGCCGCAGTTAAATCGATGAATTCTCAGCATTTGCATCAGAACAAGTTTACTTCTCAACTTGGAATGTTCTTCTGCTGCTGAAGAGAATTCCTCCCTAAATGCAACGGAATGGTATTTGCCAGCACAACTATTTCCTTTGTTTATGGTTTCTCTTTTATGAAGACCATGTCACCTTGAGCCCTTTGGATCTCCTTCACTTAGTCCAAATTGGAGTGAACATGTGAGATGGAGAGACCCCAACAACGAGCCCCACCCCCATTTATAGCATAATATATAGAGAAAGGGTATGCAAATACCTTTTTACATATCCCGAGAGAGGCTGCTTCTCCATATACACCTCTATGTATACTTTAAGGAGAAAGTTCCACAAAAGTCCAGACCACCTACACCCGCAGCAGCCTCTCTCTCTCTCTCTCTCTCCCTCTCTGTATGGTCCTCTATGTAATATATATTTCCCTTTTCCATCAGCATAAGGCTTCAAAGTTAAAGCCCATTCTGCACAATACTCTCTGTCTTTTGTGTAATCTGCATGGATGGTGGATGTTAGAACAACTTTGGAAACGAAGGGGAAAGAAACTCGCCAACTTTCCCAAGATTTATTTACTCTCCCCATTGGCTATCTTTCCTGTTGTCCGCCACTTTTCCTCACTCATGCGGTTAATTATTTGGCCTTGCCCTTATCTTCTCAAGAAACTACGTCATATCCTCAAGACAATAATGGTCTGTCATTAATGATAATACTTGGCTCCAGTCCCTCCTTCGGTTCAAAAGGGTTCAGGAGGATCATCATTGCATATTATCTTTCACATGATAAAAGTTTATATATGTTTTCCCTTGGGAGAAAGGGAGAGAGCAGCTGTGGTGACTATCCTCTCTCTCTCTCGTGGTTTCGCTAGATCGGCAATAATATTGGCTCTAGTCACAATTTTTGAAAGTCTTGTTTTGTGTTGTCTGCTGCTGGGTCAACTGTGACGAAACGGTTGGATGACAAAGTTCACTTCCCGCTTTCCCTGTCCTTCAGTTAACTCGCTTTCTCTCGCTGTCTCCGAATTCCCTGCTTCCATTCACCGTCCCTCCGATTGAAATTGGTTCGGAGACTTCCCAGCCTATAACTCTCGGAGTCTGAGACGAACATCTCTCTAAATGCGTGTGTATTCTTAGTAAGAAGTGTGCACTCACGCTCTTCCCAGTCTTACTTGCCCAGAAAGACGGCAGTTGAACACACATTCACGCTGTAACATCTCTCTCTCTCTCTCTATTACTTCCACAGAACATGATTTCCACTGCTCACTTCATCTGCCCTCCTTTCCAATTGCACTAATATCCGTCCGTCACACTAACAATCAACTCCTTTCCAACACTCACTCTCACACACACACGTATAGCATCAGCTTTTAGCTGAGCTCACAATAAGTCAGGTAATGTGTCTCCACCAATACTATTCATCCACTAAATAACCCACACTCAAGTGTCTCATCCTTGAACTTTACCGATTCCCTATAAAATATGTGAGACTTGGAAAAATGACTCTCACTCAGGCTGCTACTGCTGCGGCAGAGTTTCATCTGCTCGCATTGAACTGTGTGTTAAAAGTTCCCCTTAATGAACTAGTATCCGCATTATTTGTGGTTGCGTCAGAACTTGGATTTTAGTTTTGATGATGGCTCCACAAAACTCTCCTCTGCTCCAACCACTCAGACTAATACTAATCCCATTGGAGACGAAATTAAACTCATCAGACAGACACAAGCCTCCCTGCGAAATCCACCCAGGACGAGCATCTCCGGACTTTACGTTTGAAAAAGCAATATACTGGAATCCTCTTAGCGAATCAACATGTGTCTCTTAAAGTTTCTTCTTCCAAGTTCCTGGCAAAAAAGTAAATCAGTGTTGGGTGCATACATTTCTTCATTTCTTCTAACGCCGCTCTCTTCTTCTACTCCTTCGTGAAGTCCTTTTCCTCAAGTCATTTCTCACACACAAACACTCTTCCTTTGTGCAGCTACCAATTCGCATCGTTCATATACATTTATATATTATATATATATCTAGTTTTCTCCTTGTCATTTTTGAGTACGACATTAATATTATCCCCATTTCAGTTCCTAACCACGAGCTTCTTCCGGGCCAAAACAGTACACACACACGTGGAAACCATTCTACTGATATTTTATATACTTGTAGATTCCTTTGAGACTCGGATTTGCCAATCACCGGAATCTAGTGTAGCAGACCGTTTTAACGATACAGTTATGGTTGTTGTTGGAATTTGCGTGTTATACTGCTGCGGTATAGTGACAAAGTGAAAGGTTATAATACATAACTTGTGAATCTAAACTGAAGCAAGCGAGGGCTATGCTATGTGTGTGCTGGAATCTACTTTTTTGTCGTGGCTTATTAGCATTAAAATTCAATCATATAAATCCATTCAAATGAGATTTCTTGAGTCCCATATCGCTCCATAATAAAGGTAGGAATACGCAGGCAGGTAAAAAGTGGACAATCCTCAAAGCTAAAAAAGTCTTAAATGTTGACATTAAGTGTCCATTGTGGAAAGCCCTTCCTCTTCATAACCCCCAGAAATTCTTATATAATTGTGTTCTTGTGCTTCGCAGTGAACGATAAAATCTTATGTCGGCACTCCTCGTCAGTCCTGACGAGTTTCCTTTTATCCTAAGGAGAAAGTCGTGAAAAGAATACATCTGCCTTAAGTCTGAAGGAAGACACGAAAAGAGAGATATAGAGATAGACACACATACACACTCTCACACACGTATCTATCTCTCTCTCTCTCTCTCAGAAAGCATGCGGTGGTGCAATGAGGGTTCCCAAGAAAAACTTTTTTGGTGAAAGGTTCCCTCGTAAAAGGGAGAGGAACAAACAGAATTTGTAATTCAGCAAAGTTTATCTCTACGATTCAATCGAGAAAAACAATAAGTTCAAATGCTAATACAGAAGAAGGAGAAAGGTCCGTCATTCCAGACATCCGTCTTGTGTGTGTGTGTGCGTTCGACCCTCAATTCCAACTGTATTGACGTGTATACGAGAGGCTTTTATTTCATTTTCTTGGCGTCACCAAAGTGAAAGTACATATATATATTGCTCATATAAGAAGGAGTAAAGCATCAGTCCATCAGGAGCAACGACACACACTGACGTCTGGGGATCAAATCACAAATGTGAATACTAAGTTTTATTTTGCACAAAAAGAACCATGAAAGTTCCTTAATGCGGTGAATATAATGTTTATATGCAGAGAAGATGCAGTGTGTGATGAATTCCCCATAACAGCTATGCAATAATACATTACTCTTCTAATTAAATTGCGTACCTGTAAGTGTACCTCCTTTTTCCACTAATATTTTTTATTACATCATTCGTTGCCCTTTCTTTGCCAAGAGGTTTATGACAATATACATCCGTTTCCTTACTACCACGAAACAACGCGAGAGTGTACTAATCCAACAAACCCGGCGGAGACGCATGCTTTTATTCTATTATACGTGTATGGGAGACTATTACCTAATCCTTAAAGTAACAAACCAACTTCTGGCATAAAATCTCTGACTTTTTTGGTGGATGTTTAATAATGCGCGCACCGCAATGAATTACTGACATTATCTCGGGCTAGTTTTTTTATTAAACCGATAAACGTGTTAGAGTCCGACGAGTGTACTTTGTATATCAAATGCGTGTAAACCCGTTCACCCTTCATCCCACTTTTTGTGTTCCTATTATTCTTCATAAGTAATTTGGCCTTATTACGGAGTCTTTAAGTGGAATTGATAAAATGGCAGGAAATTATTGTTGTTGAGACACGTCACGTTGAAATTTACGGATGTATAAATATATGCGAACCCTCTTTGAGGGGAGAGAGACCAAAACTTTCATTTATTTTAAGAAGTAGAACGCACAAAAATGTGTCTTCAGCTGGAATACCTAGGAAAAGCATAACTCTTACGATATGTATGTACATGGACTCCTCTAGACCGAGGAATACGTAGATGTGTGTTTTTCCATTTACAAAAATGCATTTTGTGTTTTACACTACATATACAACCAATAAAGGTTCTCCCAGCAAGGCAACTTTTTGCTCTCCACCAGAAGAAGAACTGGGAAAGAGATTCTTCTTCTTGAAATGCTGCAAAAACTCTCTCCACTACTTAAATACTTCTTGTCTCTTTAACTGTGTAATGTCTTTCAACATTTGAAAACAATTTTGGCTTCAAGGCTGATTAAATTTGGAATCGCTTCAACTTTTTCACTCATGTTTTCACTGTCATTCTCCTGACAGACTTCTTGCGCCTTGTAACGCACAATCACACTAATCTATCTAAAACTTGACTCATAATCTTCTTTTATTTTTTCTATTTGCTGTGGATTGTTGTGTGTTGACGTTAATCATAGTTCCAATGCATAAAAACTGTCAAACACACGCTTAGTGGTTGTGTATTCTAGCAAATCGCATTCTGGGTCAATACAAAGACTATTGTGGTAAATCCAACTCTCCTCAAAGTAGTTGTCCATAACCGTAAAACTAGTCGATTCGAGGTTTCTATGCTCTTTCTAATTGCTCATTTCAGCTTCTGAAACTCACCTTCTGAGTGACGACAGAACTTTCTTCGTTGCTACTCGAGGTAATAATGATTGAGGCCTGATTCGTAATGTTGAGAAAGTTGGAAAGAATTGAGAAAGGATACTTTTAGAGTAAAACTCGGACGGTTATTCTACGGTTCTAACATCTGAAAAACATTCAAACGCGTAAAGCGAAATACATTCAAACGATCTCGTAAGCACAGAAACGAATCCACACACATACAAAAAGGCAGTCTTTCACTTTCACACAGAAAATTGCGGTCTCTCACAATTTCCTGTACAATTCTTCCTAAAAATCCCGTTTATGTTTTAGACGAGATCTCGTATTTCAGTTCCAACTAGTTTAAAATTTAATGGCGAGAAAATTGTTCTCTGCTCCTGACATATTAACGATAACCTCTTATTTACCAGACAGCATCTTTTCAAAAGCACACACGTCGTGTATTAATCCCGATAGAGTACTGTGCTCGTTATTCTTTCACTTCCAACCGAGTTACTACCACCATTTCACCCATACCCGTTGAGATAAAAAATCTGATGGGACCTTTTCCTCCTCTCCTGTTTATTGCTTTTCTTCTACTCTTTGTTTATGGTAACCTGTCATGCCATTCCTTCCTTATTTTTCTTCTTGAACCCATATATGCAAATTCCACGAGAACTCACACACCAAATAATCATACCAACAATCGCTACATCTCACTCCAAGTGATGACCGATTGACACGAGTCTATTGGCTCCAATTACACAGTATTATTGTCTCTCTTCGTGTCACTACAACTTTAATGGCTATTACAATAAGAGCCGTAGCAGCCCCGTGGTACATGAACATTATGCAACCTTTCTTTAAACCAACCACGTAACTACACAAGTATATACACCACCATATCAAGTTGCTTATGAGTCTTGAGTGAGTAATGAGTAGTTTTCTGAAAGTAACACTTTCTTCACAGTGAGGCGAAATACATAATATATTTCTCACTCGCCTAGCAATACCTCATACCTCAGACATGCACTATTATCACTCGAGTATTATTAAAATTCATTCGTCCCCGTATAGTTCCATTATTCCGTGGTTCTCTTATCGAGCTGCTTTTGTACGCGTTTAAATAGAAAAAGAATACCACGTTCATCGCTTTATACTTCATTACTGCAGACAAAATGAGCAGCGAAAAGACCCGTCGTGTAATAATATATATATCCAACATAATGCTCACGAAACTATATGCTACTCGTCTACTTGAGCTTTCGTCGTACATGATGAATACATATTCCCTCGTGCATTCATTCGGGGGAACTAACAGCAATTATTACGAGGATTTCAAAGCTTTCCTTGTTCCACACAGGAAACCAAAATTAAGAATGAAGGAATGAGAAGGAACTGCATCGCGAGTCTCAATCTCTTAGGCTTTTCATCTTCGCACGGATCTCTTCAGACTCCTAATGATTCATGTTTACATGGAACCAACGCTACAGCCGCTCACTATCAACTATCCTTTAGAGATACGTAAATACGATAGGTCTTCTTATGTAAAATTCTAAAGACATCAGGACTCAAGTCCTTTGAAATGTTCCATAAGGATATTCCAGGCTCTATCTAATACAATATGCGTTCCATGCAGCTTTCAGCTTATACTCGTAGTATAGTTCCCATTTCGTATGCACCACTCTCTCCTGGGGTTTGCAGGAACATTTCAATACCATGTATTATGCCTTTTCAATAAGAGTGTATACATATTACCGTGTGTAAGAGTATCTCGGAGCTCACACAACTTTTCCTTTCTCGGCAATATGATTATTTACATTTAGCTCCATGTAAGTTTTCCCTCATGATCATTTCATGAGCTACAACTTTCCCTCTGTTTTATGAGTATTGCGAATATTATTGTGAACCCAAAACTTTTTTACAGTGAGAAGATTGGTTTCATTATCTTGTCGTGTGTATGTATCCATTTCGTGTAAGTACAACCTATGACACATTATATATTTTCACCTACACTACGTCACCCAGTATTTATAAGGGAGAGAGAAAGACGTGTGGGACGCGAGGTGTATGATAGTGTTGTAAATATATGTAGCTGACTGGACTGTCATTTTTTTTGTCCAAAGAACTTATTGTTAGCAGAAACAACTTGTATAACATATGCGTGCATTCATTTTCCATACTGGCACATAACTTTTCTTCTTTGCACAATGATACATTTTACACGAGTTAGTGAACAATTGTGTTATTGTAATATGAAAAGTAGTTTGTGGTGGCGGACTTTTGTTGGTAGGTTAATGTATTGCGGAACCTCCCGTAGTTGTTGCGGAGGATCTAGCTGCATGTGTTCAGGAATCGACTTCCTGAAGGGCTCGATAAAACATTGACTGGTTGACGAGTGTGTTTGCTGGGAATTTATCAAATTTTGACATCTATTTATTGATCAAGTATGGCAAGCATTTCCGAAATCATTCATGAATGTTTCAAAGGCGGTTTGTAAAAGTGTGTGTACACACGTAAGTGTGTGTGTGAGAGTGTGTGCGGTATAGGGCTTATGAGACAGATCTTTCTTAAACATTTACTTATCTTTGTAGTCTACAATTTCTTTGGGAAGGTGCGATGAAGTATGTTGTAGCAATAAAGTTCCTATTTGTTCGAAGGTAGAAAGCTGGGTAATATTAGTGACGCCCAGTCCAGCATTATAATATGTATATATACTTGTACGCTCACGGGAAACTTTTTAGTGCAGATCGAGGAATGAAAGCCAACCGACGAGCGGACTTGATGTACTTATTCACGAGTGTACACCTAGCTAACTCTGTGAGAGTGCAACTGCTTTTACCTTTGAAAAGCACTTTGTGTCCAGCAGTTGTAACGCGAAGCCAAGCCGAGTACTTACTTCACAGACTTATCTGCAGCAAAAATTAGCATGCGAGATACCGAAGCAGTCGCGGAGAAAGCGTAATCGTCTGTATATCAGCAACCCGCAAGATTGAAATTGTAGTTGAGTGTGTAGACGTATAGCAAGGCATAGAGAGAAAGCAGAATGCTTCGATTGTGTCAATCCAGTTGTTCTTCGTCGTTGTGTCCATCGACAACTTCTCCTAATACTACGCTAGACATGCATAATGTGTGTCTTATAGTTCTTTCTTCTCATTTTCTGAAAAGAGTCTCAATCGCTGAGAAGAAAAGGAGAGAAAACTCTGTGTCTTAGAGAAGTCTCCAGCCTGAAGTTAAGGAACCAAGACAGTTTGCGGCAGATCTCATTCGGTTAATTTTCCCGTGAGAGGCTCCGGGAGACAATCAGTGATTACAGCAGTATCTTCTTTGCTTTAGGCAGTCTTCTGAGTCGTTGTATCCTAGAAAGTTTATCAACTTAATGAATCATCATCACCACCCTCCTTTTGATGATTAAGCAAAGGATGGGTGGATAGTGTGTTCTAGTAATACGAGGCGACCAACTATAAGCACACACGTCGTCATGATGAGTGACTAAATGTCTAGAAGAGATCACTAGAGAGAGAGACCAGCTAATTTTCCCGCAAAAGTGCATCTACCAAACTTCAGAGGAATATCCAAACACTTTCCAAATCTTTCACAGAACTTTCTCCTTGCTTAAATGTAACAGCAAGTTTGCTACATCCATTTGATTTCCTTAATCTGATAGACTCTTCTTCCCCCGTAGCGAATTCTTCTGAATACATCACAACAATTTCGCTTATAGGCTTCGAATGGAAATGCCATTTTGTACGTGACATTCATTTCATGTCATACTCCTGGACATGACACTGACAAATCAATCCGAATGTAATATCATTCCACCATTTCTCGCAATAATATTCAGACAAGTCTGAATCCATAATTCAATATGTATCCTCACTTACAGTCAGCTTATCTCTCGAGATTTGACACACCACAGAGCGATTGAAGGAATAGCCCATCGATCCATTTGTACACACAAAAAAGTTATTTTCCACACAGCCAATTGAGCTGTATGACTGCAAAAAACATGTTTTGCTACAAAGAGACGTGTTTCTATTCCACATAAAAACCATCTGCAACTAAATACATCAAGAAGAGTGTTATGCTACTACTTTCCGTAGGAGAACCAAGGAGGAGTTTATTTCACCTGAAATTCAATAGCTAACTATTATACATAGCAGCAGGAGTCATGATATTCACCTGATTGAAATTAGAATGTAAGAGTGTGTTTGTGTGTTCTGTACTGATTTTCGAATTTCTCCAATCCAAACATCTCTCTTTCTTTCACTCTCTCTCTCCTCTAATGTAGGTTCAACACAACATGGTGTGTTTGTGAGTACGTGTCGATTTTGAATGTTTCTATTAAACAAACAGCCTTTGATTTCACCTGCTGCTGGTCGGAATACATTTGTAGCCTCCTGAAAATATGAAATAAATAAAACGAGCACGAGGATTTAATCACATGGACGTGAGTGTAGTAGTGTGTAGCAGTGTTGTGTACTTAAGAGCTTATATACATAAATTCCCAGTGTGGAATCAGTATTAAAAGGACGGACAGACGATCGAGCAGCGGAGGAATAACGGGAGAGAGAGAGAGATTCGTGAGTTCGGAACCTGCTGAAAAGAGGAGATGTGAGAGTGTGAGTCACAGAGTGTGATAATGTGACCTGAAGAATATTCCACGTCGTCTCATGGTTATTTCTAAATGTGCAGAGCAGATTGGAGTGGGTGCTTATTACGCGAAATGTGAGCATAATATTTATTGACGAGGAAGAAATTATCTTGAGAAGGTTAAGCGTACGAGAGTCATGTTTCTCTTTTCCTAAGAATAGCATATTGTGTTTGTGTGTGTATTTTTAGTCTGTAGGAAGAAGACACGGTATATATAATTTAGAAGAAGAAGTTGGTGTATGTGTGTGTGTGTAAAGTGATGGAGCTTATTGAGACTCTGTACTAGATTGAGAGGAGAGAGAGTTGCCTTTATCTTCGTAATGGTGGAATGGTAGGAATACTGATGAGGATGTTTGATACGTAGCCACATCCTTCATGATGTTCACCAACTATCATTTCGGTCTGTTGAAAACATCTCTGCCAGCTTTGTCTGTGGCTGGAGCTGGCAGGGATAAAAAACTGATGAGTCTCACTAAGCAAGGTGCCTCAGGGAAACAAGGTCCTTGGTAATGATAACTTCAAAACTTATGCTGGCCTTGTGTTCCGCACTTACGCCAAAATTAAGCTATCAGATTTGCAGATTAATTTTCAATCCGACACAATCTCGAGCACATTTCCTTTGCACAAATGTATAATAATTAATAATAGAATATTATTACCACCAAATTGATAATTCGCACTGCTGCTAATAGCCTTTCACGATGAAATCTTCACCAGCAGTTTAATAATCATCATTGCCAG
>Ga0194135_10000838_pt1 | contig 18043 bp, 16 predicted proteins | sample LitLau_LLRF_2013_FD_134024 | JGI IMG/M metagenome (GOLD analysis project Ga0194135, IMG submission 134024) | Freshwater sediment microbial communities in response to fracking from North America - Little Laurel Run_MetaG_LLRF_2013 (version 2) | ecosystem: Environmental > Aquatic > Freshwater >...
AAAAGAATAAACCTTACGGCATTTCCTTTGTCCCCAGGCTGTCCAATCATAACTCGAACGGTGTGACCTTTCTCGACCATCTTTTTTATATTCTTTAGTTTGGATAATAAGTCGTGCTCTGCTATGGAACTTTTTAACATCATTGACTTTACTTCCTTTTCTTTTTTCTTGTCATCTTTTTCACGAGGTTCGCGATCTGAAGTTATAATAATAATTCATTTTGAAATTCACATTTAAGTGCAGTTAAGTGCACATATAAATCGAACGAATCCCTTACTACTTGTACTACTGTTGGTGTCCTTTACTTCTAAAGCTAAGAATTCTGCATTGGTCACTAATTTATAAACAGCCTTTTCTGTCAACGCCCTTTCCTGAGCTTTACTCTCAACAGGGATGAGGTGAAGTCCTTTCTTAGCCGCAAGTTTCTTTGCCTCCTCTAAGGTCACTGCAGACTTTGAATGGGTCTCAGATATCAAAAGAATCTTCGGGGACTCTACAGTCTTCTGCTTCTTTTTCGGGTCTGCTCGAGCTGCATCAGATTTTTCTACTTCTGTCTTTGACACAGATGTAGAAAAGTAACGTCTGTAAAGTACACCAAATACCAAAATCAAAATTAAGCGTTGCACCAGCTTATCACAAAAGTCATAAAATCTAATTGTACCTGTAAGGCGAATGCACAAATCCTGAGAGATTTCCAGGTGTCCTAGCGTTGGCAACCCCCTTTGAAGAGTTTTGAGCAGCGTCCTTCAACAGGGAACGGTCCCTTTGGACAATCGGAGTGACATAAGTGAATCCCACATTCCCCACGTGTGGAATTCGACCAACTTTCTCCACTCGGAAGAAAATCCTCCATGCTTGGTTCATCTTTGGACGTCGACCATTTACTATTTACTACCCAACAATTATGTGACCTGCAAACTTAAACTCTGCTTTATCCTTTTTTTTCAAAATGCGTTTCAAATATTAAAATGCGCATTTACTAACCAATCTCAACAAAACTTTATTAGGAGCTCTAGCTATTGCTTACTAACTTGCACACAGGCACAAGTGTTGTGTTCGTTCGTGGCAAGTTGTACAACGAAGCAACTTCATGGTTGCAAACACATGCAACACTTCTTCACTTCCATGGTCAGAGAAATGCGATGCAAAGGAATTCAAAGGTGATTCGCATCCAGAAAAATATTTCAGATTTTATTATTTCATGTTAATAAGAGCACGAAGAGAAAAGTCGTATTAAGTATATAAAAGTCATTCATGTTTTAAAACTCACTGGGATATAATGGAAAGTTTGGTATAGTAGACAGAGTTAAGTTCATCTTAAGTTCAAAAAATAAAGAATTAAAATTGTTAAAACCCAATTTTAAAGTAAATTAAATTTTAACTCCGTGAATGTGCTAATGTGCACTAACTGCATTTCCTTGTATACTGAATTTAAGGGTGTATAATACATTTAATTGCATTTTGACAATAATTTACTCGAATGAAGGTCACGATGAGGTCACCAGTAATTTTAATTGCCAAGTCCATCTGGATAATTATTATAAATTGCAGCTGCGATACGTTTACTCCGTGGAGGAAGCAAGTGAGGAATGTTTCTTTCAATGGCTCCATTGGTTCCATTTTCATTCCTCGCAGTTTTAGTTTTTGTACTGAAATCAAGCTCAGATGAAATCGGAGTGGGTTTAATAGCTGTCGAAAACTCTGTTCTGTTTTCATCTTGAAAAGGAGTTTGTCCTTTACTTTCAGAGTATTTTTTCAAAAGTAATCTTGGATCTGCATTATGGGCTGGAGACATGACGCTACTGCTTATACTATTACTACCTTGGGATCTTGTGGTTGACATCGGCGTGTCGTTATTTCGCTTTGCAAGATATTCCTTCCAATCCTTCTGTAGTTTCGCAGATGCTTCCCTTAAATTTTGGGCAGCCTTATTGCGACGCAAATTCTGATCTCTGACATTATTATAATCTTCTTTGTCAGGTTCTTCTGAAGAAATCGAAGACGCTTTTCCTAGTGTACTAAATCCATCAAGGTTCTTCATTATCTCTATTACATCATCGACATGGTTGAGATCCATAGTATCAATATCAATGTTATTTTTCGTTGATCTCGAACCCTTGGAACTTCCTGGAATTTGCCTAACACTATCTGTAGTATTGCTGAAAGCTGTGGACTCAGAAAATTTTACATTATGATTCTGTTCTTTGTTTCTTGTCAGTTTAGTTTTCAATCCACTTTCAGGATAATCAATTTCCGGGGCGTCTCTAGAAGACAGACACGACTTTCCTGTGACGATAAGTTCGGGTCCTGTATTACAGTGTCCCCGAGATGATCCATTATTTAGTTGAGGTTGATCTAATTGTCTGTTATTCGTGTCTGTTCTATTATCTCTTGACCCCGAAGGCTTTGCATAATTATTTTGAACACTTCGAATGGACGGAATATCCGGAGTAGGTTTGTCATTATTGTAAGCGTCTTCTTCATTTTCAGTTTGTACTGGAATACTTCTTGTACTGAAAGGCGATGACTCTACATATGAACCAGGCATGTGGTCTTTTTTAGCTCCAAAATAAGAGGAATAAAGTCGACTCGTTGCAACAGAATTTGAACTTTTAGCAGGTGATGAAAGACAGGGTTCCTTATCACTGGAAAAATGTGCGTGAACTTTCAAGAGCATTTTTCCTCTAGTTAAATCTTCAATAGGGTCATATACATCGAGCCACTACATTACAAAATATTCTACTGTATTATCACTGTTGAATTATATAATTACTGTGTCTATTAAATACAATGTCTCAATTAAATACCTCCATGCACGGACTGGCTTGGGGGTGTGCCAGCAAATTGTCCACGAGAGACTTAGCCATTCCTAAAAATCTACGCGTTCCTGGAGGAAACAATTCTTCATTGACGTACCAGACTTCTACAAACACGTAATTCTTCTTCGCCTTCATCCGGTAGAATTGTTCGATCATCGGAAGAACTGGAAGTTTGACGTAAATCTGTTTCCCATCTACTTCAACCTGTGTCCACCATGTCTTCACGATAAATCTGAAAGAAAAATATTTTGCTATTTTATTTTTCCTTCGTCAAAATACGATATTAAGTTAAAATTTCAGATCTCAAGATACGAAATTACGAAATCAACAATACAATTGATCACAAATGGAACATACATGATGTTTTCTCTAGGCACTGGAACAGAGCAGGATAAAATTTCGACTGCAACGTCGACCATTTTATTGCATGAAAAAATATCACAAAAATTAGATACTTTCAAAAAAGGAACTTGAACTAATATTATGTTGACTATTTCGGGAAACGCACGACTGTCAGTTCACATTTCACACGAGTGAATGTTTATTTACAGTCCAAGAAAGAAATCTCCCTCTGCTTTCAACGGATGCACTCTCAACCTCAACAGACTCAACCTGTGGATTCCTTCAATGCAGTTAATGTCTTTGTATGCAACCATTGCAACCCTTAAATAATATGAAAAATGATTTCAGATTTAAATGTTCATTAAATAACGCCACCAACACCACAAACAACAAGTTTTTTACGAGTATTCATATTGTATTTATTTTCTATGCGAAATGAATACCTTCCTTGTTGAATTCAAGTAACAATTTTATGAAATCATCAACGTCTAACATCCGAGCTCGTTTTTCTGAGAAATCTTGCGAGAGAACTTTTTCGATTTTGCTTAAAATTATTTGCTGTAACTCTTGAAAGTCCTTAGGCTGCTGTTCCTTTTGTCCAGAGGAATTTTTAGAAAGAATACTAATACTTGAAGAGTTTGAAGAGGCGTTTTGAAAGTCCATAGAGTTGATGGCTGCATAATTCTGAGCTAAACTGGCGACAACCGAATTTGTCCTGAAATTGGCAAGTAGAGTTTTGTTCTTCCTAGCGAAAGCTATCCGTGTTAAGGCGTCCCATTCTTTGTAATTAATCGGAGGTGGAGGAACTCGGGGTTCTATTCTTATCACGGAAGAGTCTACTTTTGGTGGTGGTCGGAAATTATTCTTTCCCACCTGAGAACAATTAAATAAACAATTAATTAGTTACAAGTAGAAGTAACTAGTTCAGTTCTTTAGCTAAGTTGAAAATTCACATACTTTAATTATTTAATTATACTTACTTTTATAAGATGCTCAGTTCTCGCCAACAGTTGTGTGTTCAATGTAAGACGACAATACAATTTGTCTCCTGGCTGGGCGACTAGCCTCTGGGCGAATTCGCGTTGTACCATTAATATTGCACATCGAAATGCAGGCCTAAATAAGATAAGGTCTTCACTCAGCGTTTGATTTAGCTAACTCACACAATTTTAACATTGGATTGCAAGACATAATGACTCAAAATAACCTGTGCAGGAGAAGTTTAAATATTAAAGGCGAACTAATCTGGTACGGAATGTTGGCCACACAAATGTCAAAAGGTGGAAGATCTCCAGTCTTAATAATATCTCCAACTATGACTTCCAGCTTGTTTTCCATTCCTGCATTTCTCGCTCGCTTGATAACTTCAGCCACCATCCGCTGGTCGATTTCAAAGGCCAATACTTTTTTAACCTTCGGCAGCATCTTGATGGTCAAGTTACCTGTTCCAGGCCCCACCTGTACAGAAGCAAATGAAACCAAAACCTTACTTTCTCTTGAACTTGAAGTCATTGAAATGTTATCTCTTCTGTATGATACTCGTTGATAAGAACAAGGACAAGTACCTCTAAAACAGTGTCCGTCGTCCTTAACGCAGCTCTGTCGACCATTCCATCGACAATGAGTGGATTCTTCAATAAATGCTGTCCAAACTTGGCATGCTCCAGTCGCATGGATTGTTTAAAATTCTGTGCCAACCCAACTCCTTTCGGTGTCTTCGTCTTTACTTTTCCCATTTCGAAAGCGATTCAAATTGTACTTCAAAATTTCAAAAAGATGAGGAACCTTGAACAATAATAACAATGTGGACAACGTGAATGATGAGCAAGACAATACACACGTGGGCCGGGGCAAAGTGATCTCTTTCGTTTGAATGGGAGCGCGAAAATTGGGACAGAAAGCGGGCCAGTGTCTTTTTTCCACTGTCAATCTACTTTCTCTTGTTTGGGGGGGCTCCTGGAAATTCGACAAGGTCAACTGATTCGACATCGTAACGTTCTAGCAATTCAGGTGATAAATCTAGGATGAATATTTACTATAATCACTGCTACAAAAATTATATGTAAAAACAGATTACACACATCCGTAGGAATAGGAGTACGTAGTCCAATTGAAAGCTTGGACTTGGAAAAAGGTATAGCTGACTGACACTAACGACCACGACGTACCTGCAGCAACCTATTGAAAGCAACAATGTCGACTGAAGCAGATGATAATTTGGACGAGTTTCTGAATCTCTTGGAGGATGGGAGCCAAGATCAAGAAGACGGAGCTGAGGCGACTAAAAATGCGGAAAAATCTCCAGAAAAAGACTTGAGTAAATTGACATACGAGGATGTATTTGGAAGTCCCAGTCCGGAAAAGAAGCGTCGAAAAGTCGATGACGGAGGATGGGTACACGGTGACGACGAGAATGAGAGCAGCAGTCAGTGTTCGGGAGGAGAAAGTACCAAGAGAAAGTTATTCGGTGATATTTCCACAAAACCTCCCAAGATTGCTGGAGGACTAGATACCAGTCAATATATAATTGATTATTTCAGTCGAATTCGACTATACAAGACATCACTTGCCCTGTACTGTGATGATTCTATGACACCTGAGTCCGTCCTGAAGGATAGGAATATGGGGCTTCAATACGTCAGTTTGATGTCTATGAATCTCTGGTACCGAACAAAGAGAGGGGACAATAGTGAGAAGAATATTTGGACAAGCGGAGTTCTCGCGAGGAAACAAGGATCCAGGAAAAGTGCAAAAGGAAACGAATATCTCATTTGGGAGATAAATGACTTGAAGGAGTTGGAAAAAAGTTGGACAGTTTATTTGTTCAGTGGAGCCGCAACGTCTTCTTCATTAAGTGGGATACCAATTGGTTCTTTGATTGATTTGACATCTCCGTCGATTATGGCAGATGGCAAATCGAACAGTGGAGCGTTGAAGTTATCTGTAAATAGTTGTAATCAAGTGAGGGTGATTGGAACAGCTAAGGACTTTGGATACTGCAGGTCGAAGAGAAAAGATGGCAAGGACTGTACTTCAGTTGTTAATACATGGGAATGTGATGTCTGCGTTTATCACGCATCCGCAGAGTTGAAAAAATTGAACTACAAGAAAAATAAATCTGCGGGGGCTTTCTCAGAAAGATCTAAGTTTAAAGGATACTCGAAACCAGAACCTCAACAAGAAGGTGTGACGACTATAAACTTTGGTGGCAAACCTGTGGGGCGTAAACCTGCGAGTTCTGATACTATTTTTGGTGGGGGCTCAAACAGATTTGGTGTTTCAGATCCAATTCAGCTGAAATCGAAACCTCAACCAGCACCAAGTAATATTCCACCGGGTTTGAAAAATCTTAGGATGGAACTTCAAGGTACAAGCGTTTGTAGTCAAGTAAAGCGGAACGCCCTAGCTGTCGGAAATTCTCCTAGCATCAGTTTTAAGCAAGAGAAGCATTCTTTACTACAAAAGGACTTTTCTGTACCTGCACCGTCGAAAGCCATAGACCTCAATCCAATAAAAACTAGACATCTAACTGAGAAGGACAGGGAAATACTGGCTGCATTAAATTCAAGCAAAGATAAAACAGAAGCTACCAGCAGCAGTGAAAGTGAAAAGTCCAATTCGAAAAGTAATGGAAAGAAGAAATCAGACTGCAATTCAGTGAGTTCAGAAATTGCTTCTCAAATAATCCAAAATCCATCTGCAGGAAGCTTGAATTTAATGAAGTATTTAAGTAAACCAGAAAAATATAGTACCGACGGGAGGGATCCATTGTCAACCAAACGCCCTTCTGAAGAGCCAACGTTGACAATTAATCGAAAAACCATGTCAAGTATGAAGAAAGCCTTAGATTATGTGAAAAGCAAAGGTCCGATTAAGAAAATAGACCCAAATGCAACTAAGAAAAAGACTGAGACCCCAATTCAAACTGAAGTAAAAGCTAATTCTTCGAGCAGTAGAAAGCCTAAAATCGAAGTGGAGTTTGACTTCGAATCAGACGATTTCAAGCAAATACTCAACGCAAAATCTGCCCATGAGGAAACTGTTAATGATCTTAAGGAAGAGGAATACTTCAAGAAATTAACTATGAAGGAAGCCATCGAGAATAAACTGTTGAACACGTTTTCTGTGGCTACAACTGCTGCAATGTGCCGTCAGTGTAAATACGTAGCCTTGAGTCAATCAGACTATTGCAAGGAGCAAGGTCATCAAATTAGAGTTGTAAAGGCGACCAAGAGGTTCTTTAAATGTAATGACTGTGGGAACAGGACTATGTCTTTGGATCGACTTCCCAAAAGACGTAAGCTTAATTTTAAGGGTTTACAAAAGTACTCGTTTTTCGTGAGTCATGCAATTCTATCAAGCAATAATTTCTGTTTTCTTTTAGCTTGCAAAGTATGCAACAGCTCGAGTTGGATTGCTGCTCCCCTGGGGAAAGAAAAGAAAGGTCCTGTGCTTCCATCCGAAGTATTGGCAATTCGTGGAAACGAAGAAAAGTTTATTGGCTCTGCTGGCTCAAAGTTGTTTTTGAATTTGGAAGTTTGATGTATAATACATTTTATGTGCTTAAGATAAATGTAAACGTACGAACATGCAAATAATTTTTTACTTATACTTCAATGAGAGTAAAGAAGGTAAAAATTAATGAAGTCATTTGGAGGGAGGGAGTTAAATTAATCTTTCATGCCACATGTAAGTAGTCAACAAGTTCCGAGAGCAATTCTCTTTTTGATTCAGCATCCTTAGCGATCATTAACTATTTACTTGTTTTCCATCTTAAACTTGGCATTGAATTGACATTGCAGAATACAAGCTTTAAGCAAAAACACCTTTGAAAATAATCAATAGTTCGTATATATTGATTCCACTAAAACACTCACTCATGCTACTCAATAATTCACTGCCAAACTCGCGAACACTAATAAAGTAGGGAAATAAGTATAAAACATAAATGAATAAGTTATCTCCTCACGTAATGTAAAAATCGATTTAATTGAGCAACCGATGAAATCGGGAACATGAGACAACGCAACCCTTTCTTGCATCACAACGAGAGTTTCATATCTCACATTGAAAAATATGATAAAACTTTCTACAGAACCATTTGCAGGTGCTCATATACGGTGACATAGTTTCCCAATTTTACCACTTAGAACTAATTAATGTTGAACAGGGCGTGTCTCCAGTCAGTAATCTCCAGTCAAAAGTAACAGATGCCTCATGAATTCATACAGATTATTATTACAATGATAAAGAGATACGTGTGTTGTCGCATCCAGGAAGATCACGAGGTAATTAAACGAAGGCAATAATAAAACTACTAAAATACGTCTATACGTGGACCTTTAACTACGAAACCAAAAAGCTATATACCCTACGAGTAAGAATATTAATTTATCTTTTGTACAGTCACACCCGGGTGAGTCAGGTGAAAGCACACTTTGCAATATGTAATTGCTTGTCTCCCTAAAAATTGGTGGATAAGCGTACGCAAGCTAACCTTTCTCTCGTATGCATTAATTATTATTGACGAGAAGAGTATGGAAAGCTATATTTCATACATATCCCACATATTCGCATGATATTGCCATCATCATTACTTCTTTCTGGAACTCGTGTTTGTGTGACTATAGGACTATACTCATCTTATTCGCTTTAATACATGTCTATCATGGAACTTATACATTGTCCCTCTCTGCTTTCACTACTTCACATTCACCGTGTAATCATAATCATCATCGGTAGCTTCTACTAAAACTCTGAAACTATCGCTGGACATTTAATGCTCGCTTGTCCATTAGCCTTTCTTCCTTCGTAGAGGAAAGAAGAGGTATAAATTGCGACTTGCAACTTGTAGTAGATAAAAATACTCAGCACACTTGTCGCTTTATGTATAATAGTTTAATAGTTAGTAGTTTCTTACGTGTGAAAAGTGTGGAAACTTCAATTAAATAAATCATAATGTTGAAACCTCATAGACTACACAGCTTTGTTCATTCATCATCAATGGTAATATCCGCTTTCTCCATGATACTCATCGAGCTTTCTCATCCAACTGTGTCAGTCGATCCTGAGCCCCTGTGGACAGCAATCAACGAAACTCTGAACAATCTAAAACTGAACCAAGTCCCGTACAAGTGTGGTCATTGTGTTAAAGTCATTCTGTACAATGAAGACGCTAAACTATATGCAAACCAGAGCTTATTTGGAGTTAATTTCACAGCAATTAACATAAACAGCAACGCTCCAGATGGATTCATATCCCAAGACTTTGTGGACTATGTAAGGAACGAAACAATGAAACAAAGAGACTTGACAAAGAGCCAGCCTTGCATTATAGTCATTAGTTTGGTCAACACAAAGAAAGAAGCTAAAGACGAGGAGTCTGAAACGAAAGCTGAAGACTTGGACGCTAAAAAGTGGAACTGGAGTCTCCAGTTAGCCAAAATGCTTCAGTTCAGGATGCCTCTGCGTTCAAGATATTTACTGCTCGTTAGATTTGCTTCATCTCCGGATGAATTTGGACACTGTAGGAAGAACAACCAACCTTATTTGAAGTACCCAAGAAGATTGGTGCCAATTTGGGAACAAGTTCTGTTTGACTACTTTTCCGAGGCGAAAGTGTTGCTGGCAGTTGATGGTATGAAGACAGTTCCGACGAAGAAAGAAGAAGCAGATTTCATTTGGCTTTGTGAGGAAATCATGAACCTGTTGGATAAGGAAGATCAATGTAAGGCGAATATGACGGAGGCTTGCAAAGAACAAATGGCGAATGGAAAGTTTTCCACTGTGGACCTTCCCATGGCCAATTGCACTAAACATACCCCAAGAATGTAATCATAAAGTAGTTGAAAGTTACAACACGACAATGTAAAACAAACTCGTACATGCTCAATCTACTCATGTTCTCAATTTTCTTTATCAATGTAATCAGCAATTTCGATAGTTTGTAACTTGTTCCTACCTAATCTTTCTTTTATTTTTTTCCTCGATAAGTGTGAAGTAAGGAAAGTCAAGTGTAAGTACACACTTAGATTTCTAATAAAACAAACTAATAAAACATACTGATCTGATCCTGTAAAAAGTCGTATTTTTTGCAAAAACGTATATGATCACATGTATATGATCACATGATCAGATTAGTACTTTTTTTAGTACTTTGGCAGGCAAACATTTCCGTCATTCCGCCAACCTTCTCTCAAAATTACTATATACAATCATACAATTTTTCGGCTACATTGCCAATAAAATGGCACTTTGGCAGGAATTTCCATAAAAATCCATAAAAGCTCCAAATTCGCATGGCCAATTTAGACATCATTTCAATTTCATGCAATATGTGCGAAAAATGACGTGCAGGATGCAGCCTTGTTGCTAAAAATGCCACTATACAGTATAGCGAATTATTATGTGACTATGACAAAAACCATATTATTATGTAATTTCATGTTTGATATAAAGCAGAGAATCAGGATTTATGATTTATTGACTGCTTGTTGTGCGCCAACAAATCCTGGCAGAGAATATATTACGAGAGAAAACTGGTTGGTCTCAAAATGCCTTGGATGCTTATTCAACATATTTGAAGGAATCAGTTGAAAATGCTGTCCACGGACAAACGCCTTAAATGCCATGAAGGGAGGTTAAACCCGCCTTTCTTTCAGTACCCGATGGACGAAGGCCCTGCAACGTTCCTCGTAGAGCCACCAGTCCCGGAATTTGATAATTGTTGGAAAATATTGCCAATTATTGCTAAGTTTTTTCATTTTTTATTCAAATATACAATCTAAACACTAAAAAATCTGATGTTTCAAAATAGCGACTACCATTGGTAGCATTGTATTCGGAAGTATCCTTCCATGGATTATGGGAATTATTCTCCTCCTTTTCTTCACTATCAGTTCCTGTTTCGTTGTGTATGGAATCGTCAGACATGTCTACACTGATCATTTGTTACCGAGAAAGGGTAAGCAAAGACATTTACGTAATTAATTGCACTCTGAAATTAACTTATATAGTTCGGGTCTTACAGCCAGAATAGTGAAAAAGTTAGGAAAGCACCCAGAACCAAAAAGACGAAAGAGATACAGGGCCCGTAAAAAACTTGCATCCGAGTCTCTGACAAAGAAGAATCCAAACATGAATATCTTTACAGCATCGGCTGCGGCTAAAAAATGGCAGTCAAACGTGAACCGTGCTATTGACAAGAATAAGGAAGCTTCAACATCGACAGCACCTCCTCGATACATGACTTTCGTCAAGACAGAATACAACGAAACTCCTTTCTACTTGGACTCTTTGGATCCCCAGCATCCTCCCTCACCTGTAAATTCCAAAGAGAGGATAGAATACGACGAGACACAACCTCCATTCTTAGATACGATAGATGACATTTTAGATTCCGCTTCATTTCGTGAGATATTGGAACGTCAAATTGAAGTGGAGCCTTCACTTCCAGACGTTCATTCCTCGAGGTTTCTAGTACACAAGGAGTCGAAGGCGAATATTCTAGGGCCTAAATTCCGTCAGGTTTTGCATAATAAAAAGAAAAGCAACAATAATAAAGTTCCAGTCAAATATGAAAGAATTGAAGATTCCCAGCCAAATCCTAAGAAGAAAGAAACAATTTTTCCCAAGAGGAAGGTTTCGGTTCATCCAGCACCACCCCCAAATCATGGGCCTGCTATTGATGCTAATCCTGCTAAAATCCAAGGACCTGCTCCTGTAGTCACACCCCAGATCGAATCTTCGGTCAAACGAGAAATGGACGCTCTTTTGATGGCGAAACCACATGAAATTCCTCCAGTGAATGAGCCCCAACAACCTCACAACCAAGTTAAACCAGATTTATCAGAGACAGCAATCGTAAGATCAAGCTCAGTAAAGATTCATGCAGATTTGAATGTTGAGACTGATAATAAAAAGCCAGTCCACAAACGAACAAAAAAGAAAAGTATCAAGTACACGTCCCCTCGAGTATCCCCTGCCCCCAAAGTTCCACTGCATGTATATCACAAAGAGAAACACCACCACCAAAGAAAGCATGGGAAACATTTAAGTCCTCATGGTGCACATAGCACACAAAGTGATCTAGAGATCCAAAAGTCCTTCTCACGGACTTCTGTCGACTCCAAAACTCAAGGTATACTATGAGCGTGTTTGTTAAAAACCTTATACTTTCAACTTTAATGATTAGTGGTAATACATGGTAATACAAATTAAATTAATGTGTGAAGCTGCCCCTGTGGAGGAAGAAGTCTTGGAGAAACCTGACCTGGAGCAACTTGAGAAATTGATTGCTCGTGGTGAAGCAATTAAGAAACAATTACGTGAAAAAAGACACTCGGATAAACAAGTGATGCGAGTGGCTAGTAGGAACAAAGCTCGAGGTATTGCACAACATACAAAATACAAAGTCACCATTATATAGTTAAATTCAGATTTCTTATGAGATTACATGCAACATGCAACTGGAATTATTATACAATGTTGATTAATATTTTTTCAGATAAGAAATCTAAAGTTAAATCCAAGAAAAGAACAAAACAGAAAGGTCACAAAAAGAGCAAATGAAACAAACAAACTGGTAACAAGTTGGGTCAATTTATGAATAATTGAAGATTTCGAAGCTGTCCATGCATTCTTAAAAATATTTTATCATGATATTGATTAGCATTTTTCTCGTCGTTGCATGTAATCTTACCTTCGTATATTTACATCAAACGCACAGCAAAAATTCAATGCTCAATCCTTTGTCGTAATAGTCATATAATAGTGTAATATGTCGCGTCAGTCCGTAGGATCCTTGCATGACTGTCCTTCTTCCACAAAAAAGATACCTCCATAGCTTCGTCTACCAAGAAAGCTAACAGGCTCATTTCTCAATAGCTGTTTGTACTTGTCCAGTCATCACATTAGATAAATATGCTGTGGGCATCTTGAGACAACATGGAAAATGTAAATACCATGTTAAGATTATGACGATAAGCATAAATATCGATGTATTGTGATATGCAAAGTTATCTTTGAATGCAAAGGGATTGAGGTCACATACAGCATACGAAATGAGTGCAGAGTTTTGGACGATATTCAATTATTTCAGGTGAGCATTGAATCTAACAACCGATCCAAGAAAAGAAGAAAACTGAGAAGTTCAAACATGATCCAAGGAAAGTTTTGCAGACATCCTTCTTTTATTTTCCTATTACCATTATATGCATTATTATTTTCCTAGTTATAGGTAGGTTATAAGTAGGCATGTAGTCCTTCTAGCTACATGTTCATTTATTTAAATGACAAGAGACCAATACTTATGATATGCAAGCTGAAGATACTTCTAAACGCCGGGCTAGAATAATAACTACAAGAATCAATTCTAATATGATCTCACTAACAAACGAGAACTGGAGTAGAGATCAATTAATTCCTTTTAAGCCACTCAACTCATCATAAATTCTTCTATCCAGTTAACTGATTGACTTCGTTCCTGCCTGCAACGAAATGAACTCTAGTGATAGAGGTAAGTATGCATAATTAACGTGTACGGTGTACTTGTTCCAAGTAGTAGACTTGATCGTAGATATTTGAAGTAAGATTTGGAACTCCATTCGTTTTTAGATATCCTGACAGGAATAATGGCTTATCGACAGGCTCTTATGAACTTAACTGAAACAGGTGATAATTTGCTGAAGGCTGACAGCGACAATCATAAAGTTAGCTTAGCTAAGAGTGAACTCAGAAAGTCCTTGGTGGTTCTGAAAGACAAGGGGATTTCCTGCGCCGACTCTGCAAACCAGATTGCGGAACAAGCACTCGAACAGGGGGGACAGCAAGGACTGGACGGGTGACAGGATTAGCTATTTATTAGCCACACTGAATGATTGAATCCTGATCCTGAGTATATAATTATTTGAAAGCATACAAAATTATAAATTGAATCATGCCCTAATTAAATTCAAATTAAATACACTTTTTACAGTAGTATCAGTTTAATTAGCAATTCTTTGTCGTAACAGTAATATACGTCTCGTCAGTCCGCGGGTTTCTTGTTCTTCTTCCCCAAAAACGATACCTCCATGGATCCGTCTACCAAGCACACTCACAGGTTCGTTTCTCAAAAGTCTTTCGAGTCTTTCTATCGCCTTTTTTACATAATATCTTGCTCCCGCACAAGCTTCTATTGATAATTCCAACGAGGCTATCAGTTCATAGTCTGGGCCTGGGACAATAATAAATAAGGGAGTGCTTGCATGAATTGGTTCCAAGATTTGGAATAGTTGATCTACCGTATCGTGCACAACTTTGAATATTTCCAACAAGCGACCAAGATCTGGAGAGTTATCTGTGAGAGCATGTCATACATTCAGATGGTATCTTTCGATGATACTCAGTGCATAATATTTGGCTAATACCATTTGAAAACACAGGTGGTCTGTAGTAGTAGTCGTTGGCACTTTGAATTGGCAACTGGTCGCTTATTCCTCTCGACAAAACACAATGCTCCTTTATTAATGGAATAGAAACGTTAAATAGTTTAGTAGTTTGTACTTCTTGTCCTTGTCCATCCACCTTTGTAGATAAATATATTAAGGGCATCATGCGACATGGAAAATGGAAATACCTCATTAAGATTCTGCATTAGCATTAGCTCCACCGCATCCTTCGCTTTATCTCGCATGTCGGTACATTCATCCGTTATGTATTCCAAAAGAGCGTACATAGGGTACTCCAGTTGATCAATCGGATCAAATGACTTCATCGGCTCCAACATGCACACCAATTGATTACCGCTGTCGTACACAGTTTGAAATAATCTTACAAGTCGTTTAAAGTCCACGGGGTGACCTAGAACGCCATCCAGGATGTCAATCAGTATAAAATTAAAGTTACCTTTAATATATATGAGCGAATCAGTTAGTTAAACTACATGCCTTGAGATAGAACAGGTATGCAAGAGCAATCGAATCCCTCTGTTACTTGGCCCTCGGGAGCCACAGTCTTATCAGTCTGTAGATTTTTATCGGAATCCCCAGATACTCTCCGAAGAATGAAATTAATGAGAAGCTTCAGCCAGTAATACATCATTTTGTGAGATGCGTTTACTTATAATAACAATGAAATATTTATTAGTTGGAAGTGTCTGAATGATCACATAGCAGACTTATATGAGAGTTTGACTAACGAGAACTTTTTTGTCTTTTCTTCCCCTTGAGCCTCAACCATCAAATAGCCACAAACCGTTAGTCTTGAACTGTTGTTTTCTTACACTTGTGCATCAAAATGTGTAAAAGGGACGATACACATGACACATAAAGTACCTCTGATTCTGAACTCTGAATTTTAGTGACCAAGAATAATTCAGACCTTACAATGGCACTTGAGAAGAATACAGAATAGCGTGTATTCCTTCATCCTCACGAAGAAATGGGAAATTGAAAAAGTATCATGTACTGCATACTGTCTCTAGTCACACTATAGGAAATGGGAAAAATGTCAATGACAGTCTTTAGAAGAATCTCGTCAATTTCAGCAGCTATCATACAGCTGAGAAACTGGAATACGATTTCAAAATACAGTTTGGTTTTCTTAAAATCTCGATCAAGCAATACATAGTACGGTTCAGCATTTAATGTTTATATTACTAATTTCCTCATTTATTCATCCGCTTTCCAGCATTATTGAAATGAAATACGTACAACTAGTAGCAAATAATCTTCTGCACATTTGCTTCTCACGAAAAATTTTATTGGCAGTTTGATCTCGCCCTAACACTTATTTCCACAAGTCTATTATTACATCATTCGACCAACCCGTTCTTGCACATTACAACTTGAAATCGCTGAAGTCATAATTTACTAAAATAAATAGTAAAATACAACTTAAGTAACAAACACGACAAGTAGTTTTGCCTGGAGCCTTGGAGGTCTCGGTAGTATTCCCTTCTGGTTCCTTAGAAGTATTCGCTTCTGGTTTCTGGGAAGTGTTCGCTTCTGGCGTTTTGGAAGTATTCGCTTCTGGTTTCTGGGAAGTATTCTCTGCTGGTTTTTCCCTCACGTCCTCGGGCACCAGTGAACTTCCACCACAGTCTTCCAACTTTGTTGGCCTAGCTTGTACATTTTTGCCGTAAGACTCTTCGTCCTGCATGTTTCCACGAGGGTTGTAATTACCAACGACATACGCTTCGAAACCGTTCCCGCATTGTTCTTTGGCTGAAATAGCAATTCCCATTCCTAGTTTAGACGACTCTTTCCACACAACTTGAGTAAAGTGTCCAGTTTTTAAAAAGTCTGAGTTTTTCATCCCCTTATAATCTTTAACTTCCTTCCACCATGCATCAACTGAGGCCACCATGAGTGCCTCTGCGTTAGGAGTTCCGGAGGAGGCAATGCTTTCATAAAGATTTTCTCCGTATGATGTGCTACTGTGCGTCAGTTGTCCTTCTGCTCCTATTTTTTTGGAGTAAGTTTGGGCCACTTCCGTTAACTAAAATGATAAGACAAATGAATTATAAATACATTTTCTAACAAAGAGGTTGAAATGAATAGGTTCGTCCTCCTTGTTCCTAACCTCATCATCTAGGACAAGGGGAGGGGCGCCATGCATGCAGCGATAGATATTATGTCTCTCCAGTGCTGCAGTTCGAGCTTTGGTAAGTTCTTCGTCTTTGAACGAGTCACAAATTATGTTGCCTGAAATTCCAGAAGGTGCAAAGAGAGTGGAAATGATCCAAATGACACATATTTTTGTCAACATTGCACGGAAACCATAATTTGGAAACATATTGATTTCAACTTACTACCCTAGTCTGTTTATTCGACCATAACCTAGACTCTCCGTATTCCATTTCCAATCAAGCAATCGCAGCTCTGTAATCACGGTTTATTGTTTCTTGCATTTATTTTTAGACAAGATTTACTATGACGAACTCAGAATTAAACCGAGGACCTTATTCGTGTATATTTGCAGGACTGACCTTTTATTTAGCTCACTACGTACAACTCATTACATTCTATTTTCTACTGGTATCGTTGTCTAATAGAGTAGTTACACAGACATTAATTTAGAGATTATATTTTATTTACTTTTTTAAATCCTAACATTTACCCCTTTTTGTGCTTTTTACTGTTTAATAAACCTTACAGCCAACATTAAATCCAATAATCGCCTCACAATTATCACTCATAGATTGCTATGATAAATAGGAAAATACAATTTACGTAAAAATCTCGAGATTCAGTTTTTCCTGGAGCCTTGGATTCGGATTCACTTGTCGTTGGTATCTTCTCTAGCATCTTTCCTTTTATCTTTCCTGGCATCTTCGTTGAACGCGTTGCGTTACATATTTCATCGGGTACACTGTAGTCTGTTTGTACATTGTCTTCATAGCAGTGGCCACACTGTACATTTCCTGGAGGCTTGTAGTTTGCAACTACATAGGCTTCATTTCCGTCTCCACATCGTCTTTTAGATGAAATACCAATTCCCATCCCTAGTTGAGTCGTTTCATTCCAAATAACTTGAGTAAAATGTCCGACGACTCCTGTTCCACGATCGTAATTGTGAACTTCGTTATACCACCCATCAACAGCATCCAACATAATTTCCGTTACGTTCGGATGTTCCCCGGCACCACTTGTCCAATAGAGATTTTCTCCATAGCCATCGACTCCGCTGTGTTCAAAGGTTCCTTCTTCTGCTATTTTCTCCGAGTAAGATTGGGCCACTTGAATTGTCTAATATATAGTGACACGATATTCGATGATATCAAGGTTGATGGACCCCCTGGAGACAGTCCCAGATACAGGTTCTGCAAATAGGAACAAAATTTTGGTTCGGAAATCTTGGGACTGAGTCCCATGTTTTTGATTGGCTCTCAGGAAATCAAC
>Ga0194135_10000839_pt1 | contig 18023 bp, 8 predicted proteins | sample LitLau_LLRF_2013_FD_134024 | JGI IMG/M metagenome (GOLD analysis project Ga0194135, IMG submission 134024) | Freshwater sediment microbial communities in response to fracking from North America - Little Laurel Run_MetaG_LLRF_2013 (version 2) | ecosystem: Environmental > Aquatic > Freshwater >...
AATAGGAAGCACCGAGAGGGGAAAGTTCTCCCCTTCCTTCTCCGAAGATTGCTTTTCCAGCCCAACCAATCTTTAAATGATATTTGGACGATGAGAATGTTCAGAGTGAAGCGACAGGCAGAGGGCCACACCCCTCAAGGTACAAAGGAAACTTCATACACTTGGAATTTGATTGAATTCTGAACTGGACGCGGACGCTTTACGTTCTTCATTTCCTTTTTGTTGCTTTCTCCCTGACCTGCTCCCAAACTCGGGCCTCTTATTACAATTTCAGGGGGGAAACGTATTTTCATTTCTTCATCTACCCTCATCATTTTCAATTTCTCTTCTTCTTTATAATTTCGGCATGGAATGAATGCTCCAAACTTTCCAGTTGTATTTACGACGGGGGATCCGCGTGGACCCGACAACGGATTAATGTTTTCTCTCTCACTTATTTGTCTTTCTTGATGGAAGATGAAATTATGATTTGGATAAAAGACGAGGCGGTGGAGGAGGTTCTTAAAAGTTAATATTTGTTCTGCAAAGTGCAATATTGAGGGTCGAAGTGGAAGGGAAGAAAGCAGGGAGAGGCAGCAGAAGCGGAATCCGAGCTTGCTCGCTCCTTCAAAATTTCTCCTTTTCTCATATATTCCCATCCAGCAGTCATCCCTCTGAGTTCTGATTCCGAGTTGGAGTTGTAGGGATCCAATTGGTTTCCCTTTGATTTCGTCCTCCTGCCTGATGTCGTCGTCATTTATCAAAGGGACTGCAGACGAGAGAAAGTCGGAGGGAAAAGGATAAAGGCGGGAGCTGAAATATGAACTGATGGGGCGACGGATGGATGACATAATAGTCAAAGCAAAGGGATAAGGCAAGGAGGAGCAGGAATGAATCTTCCCTGATTCATTCCCCAGCTAAACTACTTTCGACTTCATTTCTTTCTACTTTCCTTCCCATTGTCTCTTCCATATCCAGGCATAGACTTTACTTTTCCTGGCTCATTTTTATAGGAGAGAGATTTAGGAAGGAGATGGAATGGGGTTTACTGGATTTCCTCATATATCTTTCTCAATGTCATCAACGGGAGCTTATTACGAACGCCTTGGGAGAGTCTTATGGAAATCCGGCTTGTGCGTTGAGGAAAAGGAGACAAATGCTCACGTCTGCTTATTAGACACCAAAGCCCAATTAAAGGTGAGCTCGAATGGACTAACCTGCTCACAGTCCTCATGCTTAATTACAAAGTCACTGGAATTGGACTTGTTGTTAATTCAGAGAAAGAGCACAATTAAATTTATGCTCTTCGAGGACCAGCCTACTTCCATTTTTCAGTTCAAGGAGCAGAACAACGAGCACTGGCAGGGTTTCCTTTGTTCTATAAAACCACAACCATCTTTTCTCTGGCTTCTTCCAGTTACGGAAAGTAGGGCACCACCATTCCTCACTGTGTAAATATACATTCGCCTCCGTATTTTAATAAGACCATTTCCCCTCTGTCCTCCTTTTACTTAATGTGATCAACTCCATTTTCTCCATAGGCCAAGTTCAATTACTCACAGTGAAAGTGGTGGTGGTGGTGGATGAGAAACAAATGGACTCCACTTTCCCCTGTCTTATCTGAATAATGGTGGCTAATTTTAATGCTGTAGTAATGGGAAGGGTGATTGAGCTCCCTGTCAAATCCCTTCACTCACGTTTAGCTTCACTGAGTTTAATTTGGTGGTTTCGGGTGGGTGCGAGGGTACCTTCCAAATGTCACAACCTTTAGCTATCCAATCTTTTACTCTGTTAGGACATCCCGACTCAATTTTTTCCCTATCTCATTACTACTGAAAGTGGGAGCATTGGGTGGAAGAGAAAGCAAGGCAGGAGGGGGTTGCTTTCTTTCTTTTCCCCATCCCTTCCCCATTCCCAACCCTCTCAATCCCATCCCTCACGCATTCAGTCTTTTTCAATTTGAAGAAACATTTGTCTTGCATGTGGAGAAGTAGCAGCTTGAGGAGCTTAGCAACCCACCCCCATTGGTTTCCCACCTTGCGGATCCGGAATGTGAGGCTGATAATGGGATGTGGAATAATGGGACTGGGAAAAGGCATACAGAGATGGATGAGTGACTGAGGTGGAGGGGCTGTGGGGGCCTAATTTCCGTTAGCCACCCTGATCCCGCCCTGTCAAAAGTCAGGCAATATTGTTCTTGATGGAGAACAAAAGGGAAAGTCGTGATAGAAATGGGAATTCTGAGGGTAAGGGAGGGGAAGGGACCGTCAGTTAATGATTTCCAAAGATGGGGAGAGACCGGCATGGGGAAAGTTCTCATTTTGCAGACTCCGCTTCCGCCTCCTCCCCTCTACCCCCTCCACTCCGCAGTAACTTTCTCCTGAATATTTATTATAATTCAGCTAAACTGGTATGACTCCCCCATTTTCTTAGACACTCCGAGGAAATTCTTCCAAGCTTCCAACTCATTGTTATTGTTATCGTAATCCAGGCACCAGGCACCCTCTACTTCTACTCGCAACATTAGAAGGAGCACTGCCAACCTTATGAGGGGGAGACCAAGCTTAATTGTCTCGGAGGCTATTAGGAGAGGTGAGTCCCGGAATGGGACTCCACTGTCGTCATTTCATTTGTTACTTCTACTATGGAGCTCTTGGAAGTGCTTCCAAGGGGTAGGGGACGGAAAATGCGAATATCATAAATATCAAGAAAATATTTCAAAAAGTAAAGTTCTGAGAACCTCTCCGCATATCCACCCATTTTCTTGGAGGATATTAAAGTTTGGGCTAATAGACTCGGAGCATCGGGCACCTCACCGCATCGAACCCTACCTTTCCTTAATTTAAACTTATATTGGCAGCGTTTTATGTGGAGATTATAATAGGTGGGGTCTTTCCGTTGGGCTTTGATGATGGAGACACTTTGTCTCCATAAATGGATCACAAAACACCCACAACCCCACCACCGCTGAAGAATATTGTGCCTGCCTTCATTTTGGGCTCCCTGTCGCCCTTTCTCCATTTCAGAAAGCTGGCCTTATATTTTCCTTTTGCATAATTTCAGACGCGCGGCCTCTCAGGAGAAAGTAATTACAAGGATCCCACTCCTGTAGAGCTCCCACCGTAAACAAGAAAGGAGAACTTTTCCAACGGCAAGCCCCTTGCCAATAATTTGTAGACCAAGAAAACCTGCTGAGGGTGGAGGGTATGAGAGAAAGAAAGGAGGAAAGGAAAGGAGAATTTTCTGGTGAAAGAAGCCAAAGCCAAGCCAGTGGAAACAGAGCCATTAAAAATGATACAACACCCATGTGTGTTCTTTGGCTAGAAAAATAAAATTAGGACTAAAGGGGAATGGACGTCTACGGCTGGGGAAACTGAAACTGAATTCTTTGAGAGGAGACGGAAAACGCTTAACCTTAAAGTTTTCTCCCAATCCGCCTTTTCCAGAATTCATAAATATATCCACGTAATGTTTCGTTGCCTATTATCCCAACAGCCCTTTTATGGGCACTGGGAAGCACAGGATACAGGAAAAGTTCAACGCTATAAGGCCTCACCGAGGGATAGAAAAACAACAAAAGGGGTAATGCGTATGCACTAGTAAGAGTAAGAACAATCTCAATCTGTTCCTCCCTAGTATAGTAGCATGAGCTCAGTCAGTGGCCATTGTCGTTCGTATGTTACGGAGCATGGAATCACCAGCAGTATATGACACTCTGAATTATTGGGCCATACTCATAAATCCTCCATTTCTTTCATCTCTTCTTCTTTACCAATGTTTAAGTCATATAAAAGAAAGTGAAACTAACGTCTGAATCCCCGTCCTTCCTCTTTAATGTCATATAATAAAAGTGTACTATAAACTGAATCTGGCACACAAGACATATTTACCCAAGAATTATTTACCTCAATTCAAACATACGGAAACGGAGGAGACGAATGTTTTTGGCTGATAATTGACACTGTGTGGAATAGTAAGGGATGAATGACAAGGAGAAAGACGTCTCAAGTGGAATAAGAGACAGCCGGCCCAATGCAGCAAGACATTGGCGGTCTTATTTTTGTCATTCATCCCACAACTGCCATTTCGAAAAGGATTTACATTCGAGGATATTGATCCCCATTCGGAAAAATATTGAAATTAGGAAAAGAGAGCTAAACGCGTTGTTAAAGTGCTCATTAATCGGCTGCCCGTAAAAAAATTACTAGCATGAGATCCAAAATCTATTCCAAATTTACAATAAAGGAAGGATCCCTTTTCGCTGTTCGTGTATTAGTTTGTAGTAAAACTCAAATTTTGTGATTTTGATTTGAGAGAGTGTAGTTTGTATTAAAATGGGAATGGAAAAAGAGAATTGGATCAAATTCCATATTAGATTTTACGTCCCCCGGAAAAAGTGAGGAGCGCGTAGGTGTAGGTGTGAGAAAACTGTATAAGCTAATAAAATATAAAATTTGGCAATGCGAGAGCTCCTTGCCTGGGCCTTTGAAAGTTGAGCAAGGAGGAGAAAGGGGATATCCCTAAGAAATACTTTTCGTGTGATTTGAGCCAGGACAAGTACGTTATTTGGAGTAAAAAGTAGGCTTCACGTTCTCATTCCCTTTTCTCTGCCACTTTCCTCCTTTTCCCCTTTTTCCTTTCTCTCTCTTTCTCTCTACGTGTCATTGAATTCTCCCATGAATTGAGAATTGAAATGGAATCGAATGGAATGAACGACATTTGAACTTTCCCTTCGGCCTTTTCCCATCCTTTGTTTCTCCTTTCTTTCCGAGTGTCTCCAGGCCCATAACGGAAGGAAAGGCGGAGGATGTTGGATACACGGCGGCGGCATGTATTAGACAGGCTTAAAATCCGCACTATCGCGCAGTAATAGAATTCGGGTGCTCGGATTTTCTTTGGATCTAATCTAATGGTATGAGAGAAACTATAGGACAGAGACGCTCATGGAAGCTTCTACAGAGAATTTTAGGGGAAAGCCCATTCTTTACAGACCCACTCCTACTCTGAATTCAGTTACTATTATATGCAAACGGCGAAAATATGCGAAAAGGGAGAATCTGGGACAGGGAGACTGTCAAACCCTGTCGGGCAGAAAAGAAGTTTAATAATATTTTTATATTTAAACAAAGGAGAAGTGTATAAGAGTTTGTTCTGCGTGCTAGTTAAATCAGATTAAAAGTGTGTCTCCTAATTCTGTTGGAAGGGAGTAGAGGCCTCTCTTCCTGTCCCACTCCCATCCCAAACTTTTACTTCTTTGACACTAAAAATATGAATTCTTAAGATGAATTAATAATTCCAAACTAATCCTCTCTCATCATCTTGGCTAAGGCGGAGACGGAGACTGGGACTGGGTGGGACTGCGGGGTGACTTATCGAAGAACTTTGTAAAGGGGGAGGAGGAAACTGCATGAGAATAAAATTAGTTCAAAGTTACTTTAGTAGTCAAGGAAGGAATTTTAGAGTCTTCGTAAATTAAGAAACGCTAAGCCTTTCTCTTGAAATAGTTCCGTATAGAAAGGAAGGAGGAGGAGGAGGCAGGTGGGTTTAGTTCAAAGTAAAAAGGGAATTTCACTTTTAGTGCGTCCATAAACTGTTTCCAGGGGTTCTGAAACACAAGTTATGACTAGGGGACTGGATTCAATAATGATTCGAACAAGAAATAATTTCTGAAGGGGGAGGAATCTACTTTATGATCTTTCTTTAATGTAATGGAATGAAAAGTAGAGATGGAAGGAAGGAAAGGGGAGAGAGAGAAAGTACAAATTAGAGAAACTCTTTCTCTATACTTTTTCAATCAAATGGGGAAAAAGAAACCTTGAAACTGAAAAATTAATTCCCTCTTTTCAATCCCAATCCCGTTCTCATTCCATTCCTTCAAACATCACTTTCCTCTGCACAGGAAAAGAAACTTTTAATGGCGGTGATGCATCTTCTAATACACTCCCCCCGAAAAAAGTCCCGACTTGAACATTTCATGGTTTAATACCACGGGGATGAGAGGAGGAGGATGAGGGGATAGAGGATGATGGGGAGCTTTGGCTTTCGACTTTACGTCTCTCCGACTCTTGGTCCTTCGTTTTCTGTGTTTTGGGAAAGACAGAGAGGAAAGAAAGGAGAGAAATAATACAAGTAGAGTTTGTACTTTGGTACAATTTTATAAAGTGGCAGATATTACCTTGATAGTTACTTTCACTTCACTTTTACTATTATCATTCCCTAAAGCCTTTCTTTGAAGAGCAGAAGCATTTCCTGGTTATTGCATCCCAAGTTTCTACGAGAATTTACGTGTCGGCAAGTAAACACTTCTTACCATCACCACCACCAGGACTACACCACTGCCGCGGCGGCGGCGGAGTGGAGAGGAAGCCTAGTTGAAAAGCATTGATCCATCTTATGATGAGATTTTACGGGTCTTAATTTCTTAGCAGGCTCCAAGCCCAGAGAAAAAAGGGGGAGAGAAATTTCTCATTATTTTTTCATTGAGAAAAAGCTCCCGTACTTTCTCCAATTCCTGTTTCCTTCCCTTCCTTCCGTCCCTGTTTGCCACGGAGTCTCAATTACACTCTTATTGCTCCCTTGGTCGTAGGCCTTGGGGGAAGGCGGAAGTAGGAGAAAACTTGTGCTGGGTGGCTTTTTAACGGAGCCTTAAATTTTTTACATGTACGGAGGAGGATTCCCTATTCTGGGCCTAGTCTCCAATTGGGGGTGGCCTCCTCAACTTCTGCTGGGGAGGAAAGATGAGTTGTAATAATGGATTCATGGTTAGGTTCCGAGGTTTTGCTTTCGGAGACTTTTCCTCCTCCTCCTTGTGAGAGAATTTTGTTCAGGGAGAGGATCCCATCATGAATATTCATGGAAGATCGAGGATATTGTCTGTTGCTCTACAGTATTTGCGTCGAGGTGTGCTTGGTTGAGGCATCATCTCATCCCATATTTAGCTCCGAGAGAGACGAAAATGGAGACTTTTGTACTCTGAGCTCCCGCCCAGCAGCGAGGAGACAAAACAGACACTGTGCAAATATTGACTAAATTGTTGGACCAGAAATGGAAAGGTCCTCTCGGCTTTCTACACTTTCTCTTCTGGTTATATTTTATGGAGAGGTGGGTGGTTTGGTAGTAGTAGGAGTAGTCCCGGAATCTCCCCTCAGGAATCTCCTATTGTATAACATTCTGTAGGGAGGACGTACGTAACATGGTCATAATATGACTTCATTTGTAAGAGTCATCTGCTCTCTCCTGCCTCTTCCTTTCTTCCTCCTCCATCTCCAAAAGTCTCTCCCCAGCCAAGGAAACGCGGGAAAGAACTGAATGGAAACTTAGTTGACTCTGACTTGATCTCTATTTTTCACCCCTCTTTCATGCAAACTTTATCAACCCAATCTTCTTCCCCTTCTCATTCTCCTCTTTTTTCATAGACTCATATAAAATTTATTTTCTCAAGAATGGATGGGAAGCGTCCCAAAGAACACAAGGCCGTAATTTTCTCCCGGAGAGAAAGTGTGGAGGGAAGACGGTGAAAGGCGAGGACGGGGAAAGCCAAGCGCTTATTCTCTCCAGAATTTAATCATGCCCGATAAAAAGTTATTTCAAAATTGTCCAAAGTCATCAAAATGAAGCTCCGGATGGATGGGATGTTTTTTTTTCGGTTTCGCTTAACACTTCCTGCCATCCAATGATTTATTCAAACCTTATCTTAATTGGAAAAGGAAAGTTCCCAATTCCGTGGGTCCACAACCCATTTCCTTAAATTAACTCTTCTGCTCCAGTGAGCGACTAGTGGATTTATAAACATTAAATCAAGGGAACACAACAAAAACAATTTCTCCAAATGTGGGAAACGGGGTTTGGCCAGAGTAGAGTTCTCATTTCATTTACTGGGTGTCCCCAAGATGGATAACTGAGAGATTTAAGGTAATTTCCCTGGATTAGCGTTCATATCGTGTGTGCAGAGAGTAGAGGATTCTCAAACTCTCTAGGAAGAGGCGCCACGGGAGAAACTTGGTAATTTCGCAAGGGATGATTGAATTAAAGATACGAGAGTGAAAATGGTCTTCTAACGTGATTACCATGCAATTTCCCATTCAGGAGTTTATACATGCCGTTTCCTACACGCTGGAGAAGGTAGGACGCTTACATCTTCCCGCAGTTTCTTTTTCCACATTAAAGGCTCTCCCTCCTACACACTAAAAAGCCGGAGGGTTTGGTAAAGAAAAGTAAAGGAACGGAAAAGCAATTGTTAACTTGGTGGAAGAGAAGAAGGAAATATATAATAAAAAAAATCTCATTTTCTATCAGAACAAGAATTTTCAGGACGATCAGAGTTTTTCCCTACTTTCCGTTTCCTGTAACCTCGTGTAAAGGAAAGGTTTTTCTTTTGAAATTATAAGATCCTTATACAGATTCGTTCCGGCAAGAGTAGAAAGGGGCCCACTTTCTCCCTCATCCAATTTAATCCAAAAGTTTTTGATTGTGTTTCTGTATCTCAAGGAAACATTTTCCATCCGCTTATCTTTTGGCGGAGCGTCTTTATTGCAAAAGATCAATTGGAAAGTTGGAAGAGGGGATGAGGGGAAGGTGGATGCGGAATCCTATTTTGCATTTCCAATCATAGACGGGTGGGTTGGGTAGTGTCGAGTTTATTCTTTGGCCCTTTCAACCCATTTTAAGTAGGCCACTTCCATTTCAATTACCCGGGTTACGCATTTGCAAATTGAAAAAAAAATCTTGACTATGGAAACCGAGTCTCCTCCTTTCTCTCTGAAACCTTTCTCTTCGTGTTAACCTGGCTTTTCTCTCCATATTTTCCCGTTTCCCCGTCAATCAAAGCCAATTTTGAATATAAGGTTGATTCCTAATGGGATATGTCAGGATTTGATTCCAGACTTCCGTCAACTCTCGTTCTCAGCCTACCTTCTACTCAATTCCAACTAAACTCCCATGGGGTTGCGTTCACCTTCGATTGATAGGTGGACATTTGGGATGGGAAATGGGAATAAGAGTCATTTTGGAGCAGGTGACCATGAATAGAAATCGGACATTAATTTTATACTATCATTCCACATTGATCCACTCGGATTCGGGTTTTCTCATTACCAGTCTGCTATTATGAGAGACTTTCCCTGGAATTCCGTAAACAGAGGAATATTAATGCTCCTTTCTCCCTTTGTTATGCCTACTGTGAGTTGGACTGTTAAATTTTACTACCCGAATCCAACCCCAAGTAATTTCCCGTTACAAGCAATAGCTCTTTTCGGGCTCATTACTGTCGTGTCCCAAGGAAAATGGGCAGTGGTGGGATATATCCTGCTGGATACCTTTAACATTAAATTCACCCGTCCACAGATAGTGGTTCTCGCTCTTCCGTGAAATGAGGTGTAAGGAGAACTTGGCATAACCTGAGACCTCGCAGACCCCAAACGCAGCACTTCCGCCACCGTTTGCCCCTTGGATAAAGAAGATCCAAGAGATCGGAGTGGAACTGCTCCGTTTCTCTCTTCCGAGACTTTGAATGGAGGTCTTGGGTTCTCCTATTGATGCGACCTGAGTGCCCACATTGAGTCACTTCCTATGCAAATTCGACCATCAAAAGGCTTTTACATTCAGGGTGTAAGTTTTCTATAATGAGGAGAAAGTAGTCCGTTGGGTGAGATCGGGTAGGTAGGCATCGTAACCGTGCACTTGGGGTGTTTCATGTTCCGCGTGTGGATTAGAAGATGCAAAGGAGAGGAGCAAGTTAGAATGGGAGATGCTTGATCGTCAATTCACTTTACCCGAAATGTAACTAACAAAAAAAGTTCCGGTAAAAAAAAGTATGGAGCCTAAAGTATCACTTTCCCTTCCGTAGCGGGAAGGGACGTATGCGAGGAGGGGGCATTTTCTGAGAGGTTTTCCTATCTGATGTCGATGGGTGATATCCCAATTCGGCTGTAATAGAAACCCCCTTCCTTTAACTCTTCAACCCTTTTATTAGCCAAATGAGATGAAATACTTTCTCCCGCCGAGGCTTTCCCCCTTTCCTGCGCAAACCATCAATAGAAACTTAAATTGAATATTGGAAAGTGTAAAGTATAAAATGGTGAATGGTTTCATTCAATTGAATCTAAATTCAGGCTCCGCTCCAGGATCACGTTTCCGACACTCTACCACCCCCACGGGTGACAATAAGTTAAATATTTTGAGCGGGAGGCACTTTCTCGGATGTTTAATCCTGCTAAGATATTTATCAGATGATTCTAGACACAGGGAAGAAGGGGAGCTAAGGGATATGGCGGGAGCCGCCATTTAATCAATTAGTCCCTCTGTGGATTTGACATTGAGCTTCCGTCCGGACTCGTTCCTATTGGACACAAAACTCATCCTTATTTCATCCGGTTATTCTCTGAATTAACTTCTTTATTCAGTTGGACGCAAGGATTTTGCTAATGGATATTAAAGAATTGAAAAGGAGGCATCAGTGGAGAAGAGGACCATGAGAGAGTGGAAAGCTTTTGCTTTCTCTCTTCCTCCAAACTCTCTCCCTTTGTTCTTTCCTTCCATTCATTCCCGGGTAAAATGATAACCTTGTATCGACTCGTAGTGTGTGAAATTCCTGGCAGCTCCCCTCCATACAAATGTCAGGCGTAGTTATGCCGAATCCACCGGGAAATGGAGATGTCAAGTCCCTTCAACGTTCAGATTGTTCAGGATTCCGAGAGATCTAAAAGGGAAAGTGGGAGCGGAAGTGAAAGGCGGAGAGAAAGTTTCCAATATTCACAATCAGATATGGAGCACCAGAGACGGGCGCCGATCGCTTTGCAAAGTTCTGTCAGTTAAATAGGAAATCTCTGCCCGAATTCACGAATTCTGCATCTCCCGCCCTCAAATGTGAATAGACGCGCGAGCTTTTCGGATTTGACTCCTTTTAACCTTTTGCGAATAATATTAAAGTGATCTGAGGGACTGACTCATTCAAACTCTATCAGACGTCAGTCAAAGGCTGTACGCTTGAGGAAAGTGAGATTTCTCCATTCAACCACATGATTCCCCATTCACCAGTCTCCCACTTAATGAAAAATCTCGCTCTATACATTTACGCACTGGGACGGAAAGGCTTTTGTCTCCACTTGCAACTTTCTCCATACGCTTCCTCGTCCCCCTCTCGCTTGGGCCGTGCATAAATGCGACGCCCCACTTTCATTAGGGCGTAGAAGTGTGGCTTCGCGCCCGGTTACCAAGGAAAGATACCCATAGTGGCAGTTGCAATGGAGCCCAGATTAATTGAGTTAATTGACAGGGCTTAGTTCTCCGTGGGAGATTCTCCACATGGACCACACTTAGCGGGGACTCTGATCTGTCGAGATCAATTTACCAACCGCACTGGTCAACTGACAGTTGAATTCAATTTTCTTAAAATCACTCTAATCTTCTCCCTGTCTTCTCTCTTTTGGTCCGGGGGACAGTTGAATGATAAGTTATTAGGAGGATTTGATGGGACAGATACGAATTCAATTTTCAATATTACCTTCCTACTCTCATTGTCAATTTGAGGAGTCAACGACGGCGTCCCCTCCTTCCTACTCTGTGTTTCTTCAACTTTCTCCAAATACTTTAAAAAATTCGCAACATTTCCTTTTAGTGTCATTGCTCTCTAGGATTTTCCATTCCAATTTCTGTGTTCCCGAAGCAAGAGATTGGGCGGAGTAAAAGTTTTCGCCAATAAGAAATTGAATGCACATTGTTTATAGCCTAACTGGAAAAGTGTGACATTTTGGAATCTTTGATACCGACTCGGAGCCCACCACGAGAATTGTATTCAAAGGAGTCACAAGAGAACAGTTTTCGTAAGCTAGAGCAAGCACCGCCGGTGGTAACTTCAAGAAAAGTTTACCATTAAATTACATTCTTGAAAGCCTTGATTCTCCCGAGTGTGTAAAATTGGGCACCATTGAATCCTTCTTCTACTCAGCTAGCCCTGGATACCGGGTGAGCAGGAGAGAAATGAAATTCAATTCGAATCGTATCAGCGTCTTCAAAGGGAAGGAACCCCGGACATACAATCTTAATCGGAGTGCGGGGCGGGGTGGGGTGGTGGGGTGGCCATTGGGAAACTATCGGTCTCGAATCAGTTTTCATAGCAATTCATACGTTGGAGCCTCTTTTTGATCTCTTCGCCCAGTCAGCGTAATCCTTATCGTTTTCTCTTTGTAGTTCTCAGTCGATTAAATTCAAGGAATTTAATAGCCAAGGATTTACATTTATCATGTCTTGGATCCTTGCAGGAATCCATTTCCCTGAGAAAGTGAGGCTATCCCAATTCACCCAAAAGTAAATTCAGCAGCACTCCCATGTCAAGGAAGGCTTGGGGATGGAGGAAAGTAGGGAAATGAAATGTGGGCTCGTCTAAGAATTGGTGTCTACTGGAGCCGCCCTGCGCGTTATTAAAGTTAAATGTCGATAAACTTGTTCTTCATTGTTAGGGGAAGAGTTCATTGTCCTAATTTGATGATAATGTTGAAATTCCACCTTTTAAATCTAATTTAAAAAATCGTGTCATTACGACCGTTACGGATATGAGACCATTAACCTATTTTTCTTGTTTCTGCTGGAGACTACCGTGAGCCCTTGTCATGATGGATCAATATGATTCAAACTCATAACTTCTGCTTCGAAGGTTTTTGCTGAGCTCAGGAAAGCACGGAATGGGTTGCAAAAAGATAGCTTCCCCTGATTTGAAGTTGGATCCATTAAAAAGGGAAAAAATATTCTCGTACTTTCTCCTCCTTTCCTTTTATTGGATATAAATACAGATTAGAGAATTTAGAGGGGAAGGGATAAATTAGAAAGTAGTATTTCCCCGGATTCCTGATAACTGGCCCGGGAAGCATGAATTTATGTCCACCATTCCAACCGGTCCCGCTCCGCGTATTTTAGAAGAAAAAAAAACAAAATGCTGAAGATAGAGACAAAAGTTATCCAACCGTCTGTGTGGGAGAGATTTGGCGGCCGAGAGGAAAAAATAGAATCCTCCTTCCTGGTCCTTTATTTTCCACCCAAAGTTTGGGAAGTGTGAAATCTTGATGGGATTGAATTTAGGAGTTTTTATTCCAAAGAGTCGGACAAGGCCACGTTTCACCCTATCATTCAATCTACTCAATCCCCAGTCAGAGTTCCAACTTTTCCTCTTTTTTTTTCACCACCAGTACTACTAGTCTAGTCAGTCCCTGTGATTAGAGGGAAAAGAAAAAAGAAAGTGCACTTTAGGAATTAGCAAACTTTGAACTTTCACTAATGGATGAATCAAAGACTCTCCTTCCCTGCTTCCTCCCCATGAGCACTAATGAGATTAGAATATTAACCTCCATTTTCTCCCTGGGAATCCACTTAGGCAGCCTAAGATTTGGAAATTTGGAAATTTTGAGCTGCTCTCGCAATCTATGGCCCGCGTGTGAAGTGGGCCTTAAAATATTATCATTCGGAGAGACGTCAATTCTTTTTATCCCATTTACAGGAAGGAAGGAATGAGTCGGGAATTATTCGAGGGGGAAGGGGGGGGATTTAAAATCCAACAGAGGCCTCGTGCTTCGTCTTCTCTTCCCTTTTTGGGTTGACCTTTTAAGCCGCTCTTGCCTTGCCTGGTGGTGTATTGTGATTCATCCCTCGACTGACCTTTCGGATTACAATGGAACATATTCCACTCCATCCATCTTTTGTATGAGTCCAACTAGTACATGGAGAGATTTTTTATTGCGGTTATATATCAAAGTTTGTTTCATCGGCTTATCCCCTCTCTCGACTGCCTCCTCTGGCTCCCTTTCGGCTCAAAGACGCAAAGGAATAATACTTTATCTCCCAGGCATTTCTACCCTGACGCTTTGCATGAATAGGATCAAACTCAACATGGACATTAGGAAGGGAGCGGAGGAATGAGAAAGAGCTTCTTTCTCAGAAAGTGAAAGTTTCTAGTCTATATTTTCATTTGGAAAGTCTTGAGGCAGAAGAAAGAAGGTGGTGGTGGTGGTGGGAAAACTCCTGCCGCTCCCGCCGGAAGATGAAACACTTCTCGATGAGTAAATCAGAGACGCTTTCTCGGAAGTAGCTTCCCAAGATTTCCTCTGTTGTCCGTATATACTTCTGCCCGCCGTCTTCATTTCCATTTCCCACGTTTCTCCCACTCCATCAAAAGTATAGCTAGGAGTAATTAACTGTAGAAAGTGTTTCCTTAATTTTCTCAATTAGTGGGCTATATATTCTTCTCACCCGGAGTGAGAGCTCTAAAATTCAGTGTTTATGTCACTTAAAACGAAATTATGGGATTCCATACTCATAAAAACCTGTTTATGCTTTTATAGAAAGTAGGGAAGCCGTAAACTTTGGATACGTATAATCTCCCTCCTGTTCCTTTCCCACTTCCTTATTTTCTTGAATTATATGAGAGCATCTTCTCGAAATCTTTCCTTGTCTTCTTCTGCCTTGGTCATAATTGAGCTCTAACTATCTTCACCAGAAAGTTTTGAAATCATTCCTCCCCGGTTCCAAATTAATTTTTTCTTCCGGAAGAAGAAATTACGGTTCTGGAGTCCATTTTTTATGGGCGGGAAAAACTTTTTCCCTTGACTCCTGCTATCCCAGAGATGAAGATGACATTCCGGGGAGGGGGACGGCGGAACTAATGAAAGTCCAACAGTGGTTCCTTGCTTGACATAATACGGAACGTGGATGTTCGCCCGGGTTATGGATTTTCCATATGGGATTTCAGGAGGGAATTATTATTACTTATCAGTCAGGTTTGCCAAATAAAGTGGATGCGTATGGATTAATGAAATTCGTGCTGTCTTCCCCATTCCCAAGGATTTTTTCTTCCTAGCTCCAAGCTTCCCCTCCCTGCCTGGAGGTTGCAGGGTTTTTGAAGTTTGAGAGTCCATGCGTCCATTGTTTACTGGGCAGTCGTGGTGGCATGGCATGTGAGGCTCAAGGATTTAAGATTGTATGGAAAGCTTCCCGGAACACCCGCAGCCCCGTTTCCCTTGGCCTCCTCTTATTATCTCCGCCTTAAATCTCACCCAAAATTACTACCTTTCTCCTTTTGATTGGAGTCGGAAGTTGATGAATTATGTTTTGATTATGGGTTAAAGAAGGTTCCGAAGGAATGACACATGATAGTGTATTCATAGCCACAGAGTCCCACACACCTCCAACCACTTTTACAAATTGGTCCCGCTGCTCGCTCTTCAGAAAGAGACGTTCTTCAGCAGCCGAGTTCAGACCTTGGGAATTTTAGAAACGAATCTTCTCCGAATTGGAATTCTCCGCCGCCATCAGCGGACGAGCGGAGTGGCCATTAGAGGAAAACTTTTTGTTTGCACGACCAATCAAACTTTTTGGCACGAACGTGTTCCTGCCTTGTTAGGATTTGCTTAACTGATGATTGATTGAATATGAATGAAGCGCCTAATTGAATTTAAGTGGTTTTTTGCGTTATTCCAAATTATGGACTCTGGGATCTGTTTGTGGTAGTTGGGCATGTAATTATTATTTTTTAAGCCAAACAGACGCCTTCCTGTTCCCTTACTTGGTGTGTTTACATTCTACGTTTCACATATTCCTAAGCCCCTCGCCCCGCCATTTTGCAAGGCGCACTAAACGCAACGGGAAACTGAACTTGGAAAAACGTGCTGCAGCGTCGTAGGGAGTTCCTTTTCAATTAATTGGATATCGCGGAAAGTCCACGTTCAACATGCTCACCTCCACGTCAAGCGAAACTGGAAAAGTTGAAGGAAAGGCAACGTTGCGTATAGCGACATGTAAGATGAAGTTCCGAGACAAGTGACAGCGACACTCTGACTCCTTTCCCTATCTGATAATTGTAATTAAAATTTCATTGTTCCACTATTACTGGGATAGAAGAAAAGTGTCTACTGTCTAGGAAGTTTTTTATTCGACTGAGAATAGTTTCCTACTTGTTCTGTCAGAAAGTAACTTTGATGGGGAGAGAATTCAATGACTACTTCGTGTGGGGATGATGTGGCTGGTGATATGGAAAGAAAAGTCCAAGTTGTCCATAAACAAGTCAACCCCTATTACAGGAGGGGACCTCTGACAATGGATCCCAGAGATTCCAGGCAGGGATTTCGATTGTACTGGGAATTTTACTGAGCAAGGAATCTCCTCTTCCATGCATAATGGGATGGCCCTTCCACCGTCGCCTAACCTTTGCCGTATTCGTCAGTTGAGCGTCTCCGCGAACTACACAATGGAGTCGTGGATGGGACGGCGGAGACTGCGGAGACCATGGGGGAAGTTGATGACTTTTCGACTCGTTTTCGATATCCGAGGTCTGCTGGAGGATAAAACTGATTTCAGGGACACAAAAGCAGACGGAAATTGTCAAAATGTAACATTTACTCTTCCTCCCTCTCCTCGTCGGCCTCCTCACCAGTTGAACGCAAAGGTTGAATGGAACTCATTTCTCCAACTCGGGAACCCCTTTTCAACCCATCATCCTCTTTTCCCCAATCAACCTTTTCCCAGCACTTTCACCAGAATTGATTTAGGAAAAATGGATTTCGAGTAGGCTTAGGCTGGACTCCCCCATTGCCTCTTTTAATCGACTATTCCTCATTGAAATATAATTTCAGGTAAAGACATTAGGCTCAACCCCTCCCCTGTCAGCACATCAACAAAATTCTTCATTCTCCATTCAAATAAAAATCTCCTCCCAAGTATTTTCAGTGCAAAGGGCCGCGTGGCTGGGGGTGTTCAAATTAGGCCTAATTCCCCATCCACTCTGTCTTGGTTTCCAAAAGCTTCTCCTGACAGAATGTCAATAGTGCTCGAGAGGATGTTGGTTGAAGGTTGGTTGGAATGGGATACATTTATGAAGGATCTTTGGTTGACGGATGTTGTTTTGACAAGGGAGATCTTGAGAGGGAGCAGAGGAGAAGATGGGACGGGGGGAGAGTGATGAATTGGGAGTCATGAGCCCATCTTCTACTCCTCCGCATGGGAATCATAATGGCTCTGGAACTTGGTAATGGTAATACAGTCCTTTTGATGAGGTGGTTAAGGAAGATGCTGATGCTGGATACTGCATAGAAGATACTTGGGGGTAGGGCTCGGAGTGGTGGTTGGGCCTTCTATCAGCCTCACATCCGCCTCCTACCCTCTTCCTTAATACTTGTCGTAAGTCGAGCGAGGAGGATGGATTGATGTTCTGCTTCCTATTCGAGTTAGTTGGAGTAGTTGGGATACTCCTGATAGTGGCGGCGGCGGCGGTCGTGGTCGAGGAGGAAGAACTTAAATGCAATCTGAAATCCACTTCTCCAGCTTTCTCTCTCTCTCCAAAGAGCCTCAAGTAAAAGTAAAATGGAAAAGAAAGTTACTCGCACTCAGTCAAGCCAAAGGAGATGTGATGTTGAGGTCGATATAATGTCGAATATCCGACGAAGTGAGTGCGGGAGATCCTCCTTCCTCGAAAAGAAGGCAAGACGAGGGAACCTATAAAGGTAGACGGATACCTTGGTGGCTTAATCCTGACTTTCACGGCAGGCGGAATTCAATCCCCTCTGGACCCATGAGCTCTCTATGAGATTTTAGCAATCAAAGCAACTCCGAAAATTGCTCTCCGACTCCACTTCCTCTCGTCTTACAAACTACACGGCTATTAATCTTTTCTAATAATGCTCTCCTTGGCATTGGGCCGGAGAAGAAGATCCTCCTCCATTGGAGAGTCCGCAACCAAGAGTCGATTGATGTTTCGCAGTTGCATCTCCGTATCGCTGCATTTCGTTTTCTCCATATAATCGAATTCCTCCCCATTCCATTACATTTGGCCATGTTTCATCGACCGAAGCCAAAATAGACATCAAGACAACAAGAAACGAAGAAAGGACGCATCGCTCATTACCTTCAAATCATCTTTCCCGATTTATTTTTACATTTTATATAAATCACGACGAGATGCGCGCACTGTGGCGGAGCTGAGAGATTCCACCCCCCCCCCACCCCTTTCTCAAAAAAAAGAAGAAAGTTATTTCCAAGGAAAGTGGAAAAATTGATACATTTTCGCT
>Ga0194135_10000840_pt1 | contig 18000 bp, 8 predicted proteins | sample LitLau_LLRF_2013_FD_134024 | JGI IMG/M metagenome (GOLD analysis project Ga0194135, IMG submission 134024) | Freshwater sediment microbial communities in response to fracking from North America - Little Laurel Run_MetaG_LLRF_2013 (version 2) | ecosystem: Environmental > Aquatic > Freshwater >...
ATTTTATGAGATGGTTTTTGTTGTTTGGGAATTTTATCGATTTTAATTCACTCACTGTACGTACACGTGTGTGTGCGTGTAAAATATTCAGAAGCGTTTATCTCTGCTAACACCTCTTGACTCAAGAGTCTTGAGACGATATATTCATAATATCATAATGGTACAAGTTGTAGTCTCGCATGCAAAGAAAGAGCTCTCACGTATGGATGCAAGTATACATCAATACAGACAGCAGACAAGCCCATATTCGCCCTCATTTCATTATAGTTGGTGCACTATTTACTGTTAATGATGATCTTTGATTCTTTGAAGGAATAATTCCATATACTTAACTTGCAAACAATAACAAAATGAACAAACATCGGAAAAATATGCAAAATGTTATACGTATCCGATCATAATCGCGTATAAAACAAGCGATGATGTGTTTTCGTATAAGTAAACAGTTTTTTTCAAATGACTAACTCAATACAGATATCTGTAGTTCTCATAAGTTCTCACGATAATTTGTACGCAGAGAAGAAAGTTACTCGCTGTTGTTTGTTATGAAGGAATTGGACATTGATCACCATACAGTGCAAACAAGAGATGTTTGTAAGTAGAGTCAAAAGTACCCTTGGACGTAAAAAAGAGTAATAATGAAAGTCAATACGACAGATATAAACCGGACTTGATGAACTCTAATATGTCCTTACATTAGTATTAAGAACGTGTTAACAACTGACCTAGAAAAGTCATTAGGACTTCTTCTTGCTACTTGCAATTTCCAGGAAAGACTCATTACAATTATTTCTTTGAAAAAATTAACTCTTGCTTTTATTAGCTCGTTAAGTAGGCAAACTTAACTCATTCAGCTGAAAAATATGCGAAGAATTATTAGGCAGTGCAATTGCACACCTGTTTCTATTTTTACAATCTTTGTGATCGATGCAATTTTCCCAGAAGAATGAAAAAAACGTGGAAAGTACAGCAGCAAGTAACAAGAAATGAAATTGCAAAAAGGCATAAGTGCGAGTGAATATTTATCTTCATATATAAATCATAAAAACTGACCTACTAAGGGAAGTCACGTAGAATTTGCGGAGAATGCAAAAACATATGCAGTTTAAAAAATAAGGACAAATGTGTCATTAAAAGTGTCGTTAGTACATACAAATACAACATGCGCTACAACAGACTGTGTATGATGTGTGGTGTGTCTTTTTCATTTTTATCACCTGTCATTCCGATTCACGACACTTTCAAAGTTCCACATTTATTTATAGATAGTTGTTAATTATTATAAATCTGCTTGGGCATGAAATACTTTTGTACTTATTCTACTTATTGCAAGCATCGTCATCTGTAAACTTTTGCATTCAAAATACTTTCTTGTGTATGACGACATCGTTTAGAGGAGGAGAACTCCAAACAGTTTAACCTGTTTTAGTACAACTTGTAAAATGTAAAGTGTACAAGCAAGCCCTTTCACTAACACGCATTGCATTGATTAAAAAACTACTGAGAGAAGTGAAGTGTTATCGTAGATATGCGAATGATCTTCGTCATAAGAACTGCTTTAGGAATATCATGTGAATTGATCACACAAGTACAGCGTGATCATGAGGCCTCCATATATTAGCCAGCGTGATCTTCTTAGAGATTCACTTTGATAGCCATTTGTTGCTTAGTCTATGAGGATTTTGCATTAAATATATATGGGACAAGTGCGTCAGTCGCGCGTTGCAAGTTTCGGTCCAGCGTCAGGCTGGAAACCGGTCTACTCGCAATCGCAGTTAGAAACCCGTGTTCGTAAGATCACATTATATACAATGATACACCGTCACTTGATTCATTAATTTTTATTGTTCACGTTGGATATTTGCCATCGTAAAAATGTGTGCTATAATTACAGGAACTCCTTTTCATATAACATGCGAAGTTATATAAGAACAAAAAATGTTCATCTTCAATAAATGTAAAGGTTACAAGGATCATGCAGATCTTGCATGATTCAATATTATAAAACCTACCTGACTTTTACAACGTCTGCTTTAACCACATCAAATTATATGTATTTGCTTGCTATAAAATATTTTTATGCAAGAATTAAAAAAGGGTAAAATGAAGTGAGTTGGGATATTTTTAGGAAAAACAGACTTTGTGAAACTTTCGAGATGTATTAAATTCAATCGCAGTTCAGATTATACACATTCACTCAGATCAATTCTCATGATTTTAAAATGTTTGTTTCATTGTGATTACATGTTATTAGGGGAACTCAACAAACAATATTAAAGACAGGGAATAAAATAATAAATTAAATATAAATTAAACTGGTACCTATAAATATTAGATTAAATATAAATTAAACCCTATTTGAAACTAGTATCTATCTAGAAATTGGTTGGATTAGTCATGTTTGTTGCCCAACCTAGAAAATTTGCCTTTTTTAGAAAGATATGGCTCCGGAAAAAGCAATTGGTTAGGATGAATAATAAACCAAAGGAGTTGACCAACACTACATTACATTAAACGCATAAAATAGTGTCACATAAATGCAAGACAAGAGTTATCTGGATTGATGCGATAAAATCTTCAAAAGTAGGTTAGGTCTTGGTGACAGTGTCTGTTTCGATAACACAGATTCTCAGCAAAATATACCAAATGATTTTGTTGTTCATCTCAGTTCGACACCAAGCATTTTATGTATGACAAGTGTATTGAATCCTAATCGTCAAATTCAATGATGAATGCAATAAATAATAATAAAATTAAAATATGGAGAATGGATGGGATATTGGTAATTGGAACATGTTATTGCGTATTGTCTCAAGATTCCCCAATACTCAAAATACCGTTAATTTACAAATGAACCATCTCATCCATCCTTAGTATTCCTTAAGATTAGTATCCCTTAAACGATCATTTCTCAGAAAAGATTCCTCCAGCTACCTCCAGTTCAAATTTTAAAAGTTGAAGGTCTTTCAAAGATTGTTGCACTCTGGATGAACTGGAAGCCTGGGAAAAGGTTCTCCAGACTGTCAACTGAACTGTTACTTCCTTATTGCCTCAAAAAGACTCCAAGACCCGTTAGGTTAGGTCGTATGTATAGTGTAAAAGTAATAATGACATAGTGTACCCTTAAGATAGATTACTATTGTTATCCCTCTTGTACGGCACATGCACTATATCCTTTCCTTTTACCTATTACCCAACAAAATATATGTATACACAGTGTGAATTTCTATTTTACCTCCTGCCAGTCTTTTTAACTAATCGACACTCATAATCATTCCAGTTATTATGAGTCATTCTGGTTTTCTGGGTAGTGTTTCCTGCTGGCCGTAAATTTTTTACCTTATTGTCGGTTTAAAAACCTTTTCTTGGATAGCTATAACTCTGCTGGCTATTACATAACAAAACAAACTTCCTCACAATTATTTCTAATAGTAAATTTTGTTGGAATAATGTTCATACCTGATTTCTCAGAGAGGCTTTTTCTCACGGCTCGTTCTTGGAATATAAAATCAGTTCCAAAATTTTATTCGTAGAACGACCATAAAACTCGAAATAGATGTGTGTAGAAAAAGACGAGAATTTAATAATTCTTGTAGGTATTTTTGAAAACTTTTGCGTGTTAGTAGAAGAAAGGATGACAGCAAATGCCCGAACAAACCGGAAGGATTGTTGTACGAGTAACACAAGATGTGATGATGATGATACAATCATACACGGAAGATGTGATCGCTACTTCCTACTATATATATATTTACAAACAGTGAAACAGTACACACGAGCAGAGCGAGGTAAAGAGTCAGGCTGAAAGTTTAGTAACGGTATCCGAATTTCAGTAGAGATGACAAGCTCTACTACGACCCACCCGTAGGTTATTGTACAGAGTACACAGCACAGGTAGTAAGATTGCAATTCGAAGGTGTATATTTATATGGACACAATAGATTGTAAATTGAAAGTCAGGAACTGTAAAGGGAACGGAGAGTACGGACAGAAATCAGAAACTCACAACCAAATATTATCTTCTTACTTCCTCACAGTAATTTACTTTCCATACACAACAAACTTCCAACAACTCCTACTGCTTGGATGCAAATGCCATAACCGAATTGAAGACAACTTACTCAACCTTGCCTGTGGAACAGTTCTTTTCGCCTTTGTATATAAAGTCCTGCTCTCTGTGCCTATATGAATGTGGTTAGCTTGAAAGTGGAGTCAAAAGTAACGTGGCTCTCTGGCATCAATCTAAATGTATGATTTTTACAATCTTTACGTACACAACACACTGTATAATATGCAATATATGCAATATCTGTATTCGCTGGCTCTGCGAGAGTGAGTTAGTTTGTGTAGATTTGTTGTACTATGGTAAAAGTATTGCGAACTCTCTTCTTTCAATGAAAAGAAGTCGTTGATCTGGTTGCAAAAGTAAGAGTCTGTCGAATCACAGTCTGCGTGTGTTAATATCAAAAGAGTCACTATTTATTAATATGTTCATAGTGTTGTCTTCCTCAATTTTATGCACTCAAAGAGCTCAACTTTGCTAAGCTAGGTACACTCATACGTAGGACATATTTAGTAAATGCATCAGAGGTGTACATCTTGTAATGCGGAGTATTGGGTATTTCATTATGCATTAGGATTAGGATGTACTTATGCACAGATTGACCAATAAGAGATTGCGAGAAATCATGTCATTAAGTAGGTGACTGTATTATCATTCATATAAGCTGATGTAACAGCGATGCATGTAAGATTTGAGATAAACTTGCGTGCAATTTATAATAATTAGCAAGGGAGTTTCTATGCAAAATAAGCTTTATGGAGTAGTTAACCTTCAGAGTCTAGTTAGCCTAGCCTAACCTAAAGTCTGGACACTAGTTTTAAGCTTTTTTCCAGAGGGTAAGGTCAAGTTAGGTAGGTATGACGTAGATTGGATTAAATAAAAGGTGATCTTGCCTGTTTTTGTAGAGAATTTGCTTGAAAAGATAATATATAGCCATACCAATACACAGAATCCTGTACCCCGGTCAAATGTCAGACACAAGCTAAATACAAAGCTTGCATTTCGAGTTATGGCTTATAGTAACAGAAGGGAAGGAAGAGATTGTGCATATCGGGAAATTAATAGCATAGCACAACAGGAAATGCAAGCTAATAACTAATCTGCTGCTTGCATGAGAATGAAAGAGAAAGGATGAAATTGGAGTTGAGGTTACTACACTTTGAAGGGCAGATTTAAACCTAATGGCACTTGATGTCTGTCTCCGTGAAGTTAGTATTGTAGTAGTTATGAGGAAGTGCAGTACTCAGCGCAACATTAGAGCAGAACTTGATGAGTCATATAGGAAATTGAATGAAAAGAATATGGATGAATTCTAGTAAGGTATATACTGGTAAGGTGACTTGTAATTAATTGATAATCTAATATTTTATTATAGTGATGTGGGATTTCTTATACAACACACAAACAATTCATCTGACTCCAGCAAATCTTTGCTGCGCAAAAAGTCTTGACAAATAAAGATTACATTGTAATAGTCGTTGAAAATTGTTTTAATATTCCGCGTGTATTATTAAGCAGACAAAATTGATTACTACCAGTCAAACATCATTGTCGATAATGCTTCTCCAGTAAATATTTGCCTGGGACTGTGTGTACCTTCCTGTCAGTTTTGGAATGATACGAGCTTGTCTATTCAGGCCATGCTAATTATGCCGCACAGATACGGAATCGATGTGTGTATACAATCTTTAATCGACTATTGAACGGGAGATTAGTAAATGTTAATTGTTTGGTAAAACTAAACCATGATGACTGATGAAAACGTGACGATAAGGTAACTTGTTTTAACTACGACTGAAACGTGATCGAGATTTGTCTCATCTGAATCCGCATAGCTGGTTTCATTTCTTCCTCCATTCCATACCACCATCAGTTCGTGGTTATTATAAAATCAGACTTAATTCTTCAAGACAAGAAGCAGGTTGTATTTCAACTACCACACATTTCGTATTTATCATTATCTTAATTGAAATCCTTTCTTGATTGTCTCCTGTGGTTATCCACGTGTGTGTGAACTAATTCTAATTCTTTGAAGATCTCTCATACAAAGTAGAGTATTAGATAAGTTTTTGATCAACCTTCAGATGAGTGCTCACCGAAAGATGAGTCTGAAATGATGGGAATTATGTTTCGCTGGCAAACACATACACACTACTGACCTAAATGAGGGTTTTAGTGATTTAGTAGCCAACAAAAACCGTAAATAAGTCTCATCCATGCATGGAAGTGGAACTGATCGAATAAAATCCCTTGATGTTATCTCCACTTTAATTTTAGATGTAATAAGATTAAGAATCCCATGAATTTCATTCATAAAAGGAAACATATGATCATTCATACGAGCTCTTAAGCTTTCATCACATACACACTATGTTTGGTAAACCATATACAATGTCTCAACTTGATGAATGGACGACCTACACCTGAGTTTCAAACTCAAGTGTAGTTCTAAATTAAACCACAGAATAACGTCATCAAAGTGTATAATCTCATCAAAACTGTGTTTACCACAAGGAGGTTCGCTTATGTGGGTCTCCAATTTTGTCGTAAAAAACTGTCTTACTTATTTGTATACTTTATTGTGCGTGAAACAAATAATGTTCTCAGTGTTTTCCTGGGCACCTTGTGGTAGTTATGTCAGGGGCTTTGTTTTATAGCCCAAACAAATGCCACAAAATGTTCTGTTATGTAAATAATCCATTTAAAACTATCACATATATCATTTACGGATGATATACAGGTTTGTATTTCCTATTTAGTTTGCATGATATCTCTTCGCTTCCTTTTGCCTTTGCACACCCACAAACTTGGATTCTCGGATTCATTCATGCTCTATCGGTTGTCTTCTTCCATATGTGAATGTAATTTGCAATTTGCATGTTTCTTTCTCGACATGATGTGTACTCATCCTTTGGGACTTCTTTTGTAGGTTGTAGGTGTATTACGAGAGATTATCACTCGTTACAAGTCGCAAACTTACAGAAGGAACATATACACACACAGTAGCATGTGAAACTGTTTAGTGTGAACCAAAATGCAGAATTTGCTGATGGTAAAGGAATTAGTTTTACTAGTTTTACACAGATTTTCCGTTACTTAAATCATTTCAAAGTTAGGTCACATTGTGTTTCATAGCGTAAAGTGTAGAAAAACCGTAGAATTAAACATACCACAATCCTATAATTCACATGTAGGAAAAGTGGAAAAGTATTGCCTTGTTTAATTTCACACATCACTTTCCTGGAATAATTTAGGCCGTGACTTACTTAGGAATATGCAAGTTAGCTTTTTTTGCATTTACTGTGATTGATGAGCTGTATTTAATACTGATTGGTTATACATACGCTGTAACCACAAAATCATTCACGACTGCCAACTCTTTATTTGTTTCCATTTATAGATTTTGTTCTTTTAACCAACAACAAAAGAACTGCGTAAAGTCTACATTTGGGATTCATCAAATGGTTAGGATCTCCGAACAAATGGCTTGTAAAAAATGATCACGATGCCCTATATTTTTGGAACCATAATCGTCGTTTACTGAAATTACAATCAATTGTGCTCAAGTAAACCAGGGATAATTTACGACAACAATCATTCATTAGAGGACTAATCGAATTAATAGCATATTTAGTTTGAATAGACATTGTGTGAATAATAACAAAATCGATTTAGTTCGTACTTCATGTTTGAATAACTTGTTTTACCCTACAAATCCTGGTTTACGATGTGTTCCCAACAACTAATTTTATAATAGACAGGTAGATTGCCCAGATAGAAATACGATATTGTTATTTTCTAAAAAGGAAAATGAATTATCGCTTAAAGTAAATCACGCTAATTAATTTCTATTGTGTTGTCACTCCTTAAAGGAAGAAAAAATAGGGTTAATAGTTAATATGATTTTGTATCACTTGGTTTTTCCGATTTAGAATAACTTAATCAAACAACAACACTGATTTGCTATATGAAAGCATACTACACTTGTGAGAATGTAGGTTAAACTATGCGAGCTAAAGGAAACCGAAACAGATGCATCTTGAGTCTGAATAAGTCTCTGGTTGGTGCAAATTTCACTTATAATGCAAGTAGACTTGCAAAACCAAATGGTAAATCTAAATTGGGATCTCAATCATCATCTATCATGATAATTCCTCACGACACAATCTCTTGATAGATAATTCAGAAGATACACAACCGAGATTAAGATTGTGCCGGTACTTTAAAAGGACACACCTGCGATTCTCATTTACCCGTCTCGCGTGGCCCTAAACTACTTTTAGAAAATACATGTAATTAATTAAGATAAATGTATTTAAGCTTCTGGCTTAAATATACTGACTGACCGACAGGTGACCGGCTTAATTTGCATTATAATACAGACTAAATACTCGTGAAAGAATAGGAACAAGCCAACAATTATATTCCATTTAACAGAGTTTTGCCGTAAGATATTCCTTTGAAACTTTGTGCAAAATTTATGACACCTTTACAAGATGCATATCAACTGCTGCAATTTTGAATTATCATTTATATATATTTTTGACTCAAGTAGTGTTGTTGGCTTATTGTGTGCTACATTTGCCACGTCCAAGTGATTTCGATGGGCTACTTAGTTATTGTTATAACACAGATAATGTATAATGCATCATAATCACTGGTACTAGGTGAACATTATATTCATTGTTATTAAATGTTGGCTTAAGCAGACAACAAGACGGGGGAAAGGATGATAGTTGTTAGTAGTTTAAGTAAATGATGAGACTATGAGTTTAAGCATCAGATATTCACGAGAAACACTTGATTACAGTTTAACTCTTGTGTTAAAAGTAAAGTTTGTGTGTCTATAATGAATATCTATGCTACTACCACTGGTAGGCAACCCTTTTCTACTACAAGACGAATGAAGGTAAAGACAGGTTTTAAAGAGGAAACCTGTTAACTCATCATTTTGCTAACGGAATCTTTCTCTCTGTGTAAGCTTAGACTTAGAACTATTAAAGAGAGTATCATCAAAGGCAACTAAGGCAAGTATATTGTGTATGTATGTATGTATATGTAGATGATGTGCAGGTACAATTTCATACTCAACAAGATATGTGTGTACTTATTCTCCTATTGCCTTATCTTTGGCACAGGGTGTTCGTTTTTCTTCTAGCAAAGCGTGGATGGAAACAGGCTACGCATACAAATCCAACAACAGACCTATTTATTACCAGACTCCGTGCATCTATTAAGAAGATGGACTATAAAAGCGCATCTGTCAATAATGATGAGCTAGCAGAGTTAATTATCCATAAAGAAATATATACAGTAGTAAAATAGCATATCAGCCGGTTTTGACATTTCATAGCTCTATACTCTAATGATTCTACAACTAGCATAACTCATTGATGCCACTGAACTATCAAATGATGAACGAGGAGATCGAAAGGTGTAAAAATAGCTTTGTGTTTCAGGTTGACTGACAAAATGATTTGAAGTGAAGAATTCTTATGACAAAAGATGAGTTCGTGACGCCTGCCTAATTCAACGAGCGTCTCAAGTGGCCCCTCCTTGACTTTTATCTTCCCATCTCTCAAAAAACTCTCCATGAATTCTTAATGAATCTCTATGCACGCCGCTTTATGCAACAACATTAGTTAAGAAGTAAACTCACCGTAATGATCATAAAGTTGTGATCGTACCCATCCGGATATTAACAATGAGAGCGTGAGCACTACCAGGGAAAAATTCGTTGTCCAATTCATCTCTTGTCCAAAGTTCAGGAAGATTTTGAGGAATTTTAAGTCTCAAATGCATGAGAGTTGGTAAATAAAGTCACAGAATTTGTTTCATTTCACTCGGGTGCCTATAATAACTGGTGGTAGTAATATTAAGATCCTAAAATCACAGAATCAGATTTAGAGATGAGGATGACGACACATGGACAGTGGTTTGATGGTGGCTTATATTTTCTTCACACACTTATTATTACTCAGAGAGAGTGTTAGTAGGTCGAGGAAGCAGAACTTTTAGCAAAAGTCTCCTCCCTAAGAAAGATTTATATATTCTGAAATTGGTTCCTTTTGGGCTAGACCAGTGAAGGTGTGAATGGTTGTGATATACTGTGAGATTTCAATGAGAAAACTTTTAAAGACTGGTCAGTTTCGTTCTATTTTCATAGCAGGTGAGCTATTATTATTATTATGAGACTAATCTGTTAAAAGTAAATGTTATCTTGGAGGAACAGGTCTCAAAGATGATGGAGAGTCGAGATTATTTATTCCTTCGGGTTGGAAGTATTCTGAGTGTCCTCAATTTCTTTGATGAATAAACTTTTTGTTATTTTTATCCTCTTAGAGGCTTTTAATACCAATCGTCTTCTTGAGTCGGATTGACTGCACCCTCTTCATTTCTTTTGGGAGCTTTTATTGAAATGCATTACCATTACAATGATAATGAAGGTGATGGGCATTTATTTGAACTGGTGAAATAATATTATAATCTGTATTTTCACTTAATTTTAATCTAAAAATGTTCATCTTTTCTTTTAAGATTGGGTTAATCCTTTCCGTTTTTAGTGTTTAATATACCAAACAATCCTTTGTGAACATGAAAGAAGTGGAGATATGGGTCTCAGTGTCTTAATAAGTTGGCCATCAGGTGCATTTCACGCTTCCAATTTGCATGAAAAACCGGCACATCTACTCCGATGAGACTTGTTATTATCCCAGTTTCTGTTGTCCATGGCCATTCATGTTCATAATATATATTAGACTTCCTAAACATTCGATGTTTCCTTTCGTCTTTCAAAACAACTATTTAAACCAGTTACGTCTTTGCAAGTTATCTGAGAATGAAAACACAATCCGTGTTTTCTTGGACTCGTTTGTAGTATAGTAAACTATAAACCTTCCAGAAAAAAAAACTCAATGTAACATTACATGAGAGAGAAGTGGACTAAACCACACGTTTTGTGATTCAGGGACACTTAAGAGTTTGGATATTTGTTAGATCTCGATGGAACTGTCGTTATCTTTGGTTTATGAATCCATTTAAATCCATTAACAGCTCACAAGCACTTTCATCCACTCTGAGACGATCTTCGTATGGATTTGTCTTTTAATGGTACGTGTATACACACACAGAACCACTTTACATATCGTTAAAGATTCCTATGAACCCTTCAGGGTTTTCAGGAACAAGATGTGCCAATCAGTTCCAGCAATTTCCTTCCATGAACCGATTTATTCACCCGATTTATCCTCTCAACGACCCTGAACCCAATTCAAACCGGCCTTCGTAAGTTCGAATCGTAGTTTGGAAGTGTTCATGAAATCTGCTTTAGTACGGCTTAGGTTAGGTTGTTCAGATCTTATGAAATTCTTATCAGATGAGAAAAGTACTTCACGCGACGAGGGTTAGAGATGTGTTGAAATCGAATGAATTCAAATGATTCTTCTGCTTTTTATTAAACTCTCGCGTGGCGATGCTTCTGCTTTAATTGACCGCACAATTGACAGAGTCCTTCGAGGCTTCGACGACTCTGGTCCATGAAGAGGTGTGAGATCCAGGGGTTAGATTTGGGTAATAAATGCAAAATGTTTGGTATTCGTATGAAAATGGAATAAATGAATCACTTTGAGGTAGAGTTAGAGGAATGACCTACTCTACTAGCCAAATGTAAGTAAGTGGTAAACACATGCATGAAAGAAGGTGTATATATAAGTAACTCTTCTTCTTTTTCGATGTCAGTCAACACAGACCTGAAAGAAGAAAGATCCTGTGTGTAATGCAACGCTACGTCCTTCTTGGGGAACAAAGCTTCCACACACACTTTTAAACTTAGTCTGTAAGAGATGAGTAGTAGATGAAGTAGTGTGGTAATAGTGTGCTCGATATGATGGACTATTGAGTACGACTGAAGAAGATGGTACAATATAATACTAGCAGTGTGGGGTAAGTTAAAGGATGTTATCATCAAGAGGAAGGGGGTATCCCAGTCTACGGAAAGGTAACTTAAGGTGGCTTTCAACTTAAATCAAGGTAAGAAGTGAAGGAACACTTTTCAGTCAGACTGAGAACACACAATTGCCCCAGAAGCAATTCCCTTCTGGTGCATTTTATTTCATTGCACTACCATACAAGCCAGTTAAACTTCATGAGACCAAGATTACCTTTCGTTCGTGTGGGACTGTTAATGATCTACGTTATTTAGTCAGTAGCTCTCCCGTGAGTTGCATCGATCATGAGAAGAATTAAGTGCTTTACTAGAGACAATAGACCTACCTATATGGACAGATTAGTGTGAGAAGAATCTTTTAAGCACAAGATGACTTATAATCATCAATGATCACTGATCATTTAGTATCATCTAGAGATAATGAGAATAGATACTTCTGCATGTGATATGTAATGTAATGTATTCGACTGGGAAGATAATAGATAAATGCTCCCGAAGAATATTAATAGACCAACGAATTGAGCAAACTTCGATTGCCTATGCGAATTACAATTACCTATTCTGTTAATTCTGTATGCTTCCCCAGTCATGATTATTCTGAACGATTTTATTTTACAATCATTTTTATTTTTTATGGTAAAATCATGTCACTCATTGCGATTTTCCATATCAGGTTTATAGCCTCATAAATTACGGGAACGTAGTAAATTAGATGAAGTGCGTAGGTAATAAAATACTTTATTAGTTTTACTGGTAATTAAATTATGAGTTTCGTACTCTTTATAGTTAATGAGAAATCATCTTCCGTAAATGGATCCAGTAGCGTTTGTTAGTACAGGCAGACTTTTAAGTAAGAGAAAGCTATTTGCTCGTAAGATAATTAATACATCATTTAAGGAGATCTAATTGAGAATTGGAACTCGACATAGTTCAGAAGTTATTGTGAAGAATACTTAATACACTGCTTAACAATTCCAATTGAATATTACGATGCAACTGTTAATTAAGAATTCTTAAGTTAATAAGCTATATACTACTAATTGGATTTTCGTGAACTATATTTGTAATTACTAGTGGACAAAAATTAATATAAAATGAAAATATTATAATAATTTAAAAAACTCGCCATATCTCCGATTTATGCACTTGCATAGCAATCTGAACTAAAATGACATTACGCACTATCTGACCCAGGGAAAACATAATTAAACAATTGATGGAATTTGAAATTGAAAAAAAGACGACAGAATGCAACGCGCACACATATATGCAAACAATGCAAAATAAATATCCCAAGCACATTAGCGAATAAATTGTTGCTGAATCGGACTGCATTCAATACAAACTTTATTTCATTCTGGATTCTGAATTTTTTAAGTTTCTTTTTTGTTTGTTTGTGTTTTTTTCTTTCTTTTAACGACTGGACGGGCGAACAAATTATCAAACTCAAACACTGATGAGAAAAGCGTATCTTTTACATTGTCTTGTAATACACATAATAACATTATAAATTCACCACATCGGGCAGCTACGACGATGTAAATTGTACCAACAAACTGATTTACATACGTACTACATTTACACACTCACTAAACTTCCTTCCCACTCACACTTTCCGTAAAAAATCAGAATAACATACTTTACTTTTATTAACCACCGATTCCGATAATAATACAATGTTCATACAGCGTAGCATCACGGAGAAAGTTCCTAAAAAATCCAATACAGCTTCTTCCTGCACTTGAAAACAATTTAAACTTTACTATCACATTTGACTAATGATTTTACACACTTTTTATTCTACCTCCCTGAATTTAGAATGAAACCAAATTAAAACTTGGCACGAACTGTGCTGCTGTGCCTTTTTCACCGAAGATACATTAGATTAGTACAATAATTATATTGTTTACTGTAAGATCCGTAACTCGAATCAACTTATAGTAATAAGTTTTAAATCACAAATCTGCCTTCTTAATCTGACTTATACAGTTGCATATAAGTCCTGCACTTATATAAAATTTAGTGACTTAAGGTTAAAAATTGGGAATTTTTATCTGCATGGTTTTAATTGGAGCCTTCTTAAGCTACAAGGGTTAAGTTACGTTACACGCTATAAGCTATAAGTAAATTCTGAACTAAATCCCTACTATTTATCTTCCCATTGTTTCCTCCTGGTCTATTTTCGCTATTTTCTGTTCGCGGATGAATTCTAGCTGTTGAATCTTCAGTAGAATTCGCAGTATTATCAGTCTCAACTTTTATTTCTGTAAGATGAAACGCTAATGTAGAAGATGAAGGAGGTTGTTCATAAGATGGTGTTGGAGGTTGCCCGACAGCAGCAGGATTTAAGAAACTATTTAAAACTGAAAGTTCTGGCTTTTTATCAACACTATCTTCTGCGTGGGGAGCTGACGGACCGTCGACATCCATGACGGATGCAAACCACGGCGTTGTAACAACGTCAGGTATAACATCTGCTGGTACAAGTAGGGAATCTTCCGGATTCAGTTGCATCAGATAGGCGGAATCGCTTTCTTCTAACATCTGTTCATCCGGGGGTATCGACTTGGCTGCACTGAGGTTCGTCCTGCTGCAGTGACTGACAAGAGGATCTTGGTAAAGGGGTGGGTCGGTGTCGAAGTCACTGACAGGGTAAGATATGGGCCTGCTTACACCATCAAGTACAACATTAAGGTGACACTTCGTGGGATCTGACAACTGTTCAACTAATCTTGCGAGTTCTGAATCCTCATCTGTAGGTTTGGATGTTTCCTCATTGAGAAGTTCCATAAGTGCAGATGTAGACTCTTCGTTGATAGCTGTCCTATCAGGGCTTTGGGGTCGGAAGGAATACCAACAGGGAATAGTGGAAGATGACTCTAACTCTGGTGACGACTTCGTGACGGGAGAATTCGACGAGGAGACGGGAACTGTTGGATTTCGAGTAACTTCGCTAGTACTATTTGCACTCGATGATTCGACAGGTTCACTAGTTTCATTACTACTTTGCACGTTCGCGAGACTTTCCAGGGCTTGGGCAGTGTCTATTTTCATAACTCGACAGAACTGACGCAGGTCATCCAAATTCATACGATCAAGCGCTAAAGTTCCTCCACGAGTTCTACGCAGTCTACAAGGACCAACTGGGAAAATATTTTCACTGCCGGAAACATCAGCATCCTGCCGGATGGATGTTGGATAAAACCTGAGTCTCGTGTCGAGTTCACTTGAGCACCACGACCCTTCACTATTGTCTATGGGCGCATAGTACTGACAACCCCGTTTCCGTCTAAATGAAAAGACACCCTCGTCCTCCTCTTCGCCATCAGAAGGTGACACAGGTTGGATAAGGTCTTCTTCAGAACTTCCTCCTTCACCTTCTATACTTAACTCCTGAGCATTCGAATAATTCAATATCGAGGGAGCAGAACCCGTCCCTGCGCCGTGGTTGTTCTTGGAGGAGCTTTTATGTCTCCTTTTCTTGTACTGACGTCTTTCTTTACGGGTAAGGTTGGACATTCCTGAATCGTCTTTGATCCAGGAGTTCGGGAAAATGGGAGTAAATGCCGGTCTGACAGGACGCTGCTGTAACGCTTCAGTAACCACACTACCAGAGTAATCTCCAGCTTGGTATCTTTTCTCGAACACTTCTAATGTTAAATGCAGAAGTTCTCGTTTGGATTTTTCTCTTCTTTTAACCATTTCTAATAAAGTTACAGCTCTCGTTAAGTCCCTCTTGAGTTTGAGCATTTTTTCATATGAACTCTCATCATTCTTGCGGTTTTTCCGGGTTTGCATTTTCTCTGTTCGTCTCCTAAATGCAATGTAAGGATTATGGTTTGCCACCCCATGCCTGGCTTCGGTTTTGACATGAGGTATTAAGGGATGCTGAGTTTTTAGGCGTTTGTTAAGCCAATAATCGTACACGGCAATTATGAGATCGTCATCTTCTTTTATTAATGCTTTGGCCTCCTGAAGTGTGACTACGGTTTGACCGCTCCCCTTTTCTAAGCGATCCATCATCTCCTCAAACTACAATCAGATACAAACGTGAAACCGGACTGAGCCTTCACGTTGCTTTTACCATCACATCCTATCAAATCATATACCTTTTCCGGCTTGAGGTCTAATTTCCCGGCTTGAGAACTCATCCATACTTCATCCTCAGAATCCATATCGTAATCTGGAATGTCTGTCTCCATCGAGAACGCTAATAAGCCAAAGTGTGTGCATGAGTTTCAGTGTTTTCTTTGAAAATGATAATGAGATTTATCAGTTCATTAATTCTTACGCTGCATATAGATAAGCTGTCTGGGCAGCTTATAATTTTCGGGGTAAATTCGGTCATAGTAGTCAACGTTCTCTATTATGTACACCTCCGGAGTTGGAATAACTGTTCCAGCAACAATTGCCTGCTGAAGATGGTGTTCCTGCAATTCAATAAAATAATATTACTGGACTCAGAAAGGCATTTAGCAAGTAATGTTTTTGCCATTAGTCATCTTTTTCATTATGCATGCAGACAGAAGTTCCCAGATCCCTAACGATAACGCTCAGGCAGGTAAAATTTTAACTAAACTGATGCTCTGTAAAAAGTGCTACTCGCTAAGAATGCTATCTCCAGTACTATACCACAATATGCAGATTGCTGATATTATTATGAATCGAATATACTGAGACGATAGCTAACCATCATCACCACAGTAAAGAATCAACCGTCTCAAATCTCCAACCGCTTCAAGGTCAAGGTTGGGTTCATGGAGATTCGCCAATTCACCATCACTCATGCGAATTTACGCTTGTATTTTTTCCAAGTGTATTTTTCTACATAGTACTCCTTAGTATGTTTTATTATCATCGTGTTAGCAAATCTTTGTCGTCTCGTCTGGTCCTAACCCACCCTAATTTTTCAGTTACCTCATCATCATTTCAATTTCATAAGCTCCAACGCACACATCGACACCGAAAAAAATATCATTAAAATACTGCACAGTACACGTGAATAGAATCAGTCCAGAAGAATGCATGATGATTTTCATTGTATTACACTTGCAAAGTACCAATAGTACCAGACTAAGCCAGACAGACATTTTTTTATAGATCCCATCTAAAACTGATTCTTTTCTATCTCAATCTCAACAATTCTGGTGATGATTTATCATTTATGGTGGTAATTTTTCCATTCTGCTTCAATCTGTCATCAACCATGTTAATCATGACTGTGCGATGCATGTCTACCTGTCTCCAATGTGCATACTACAACGAGTCACTAACCTCATATCTGAATATTCTATGTAGATCAGTTGACTTCTTTACTCGGCTTAGATTAAGGTACTCGAGAAGTCGTAATACTCGTAAATAATTTAATAATTCAGGAAACATTCCTAGTTCCTACTATTTAACTTAAAATGTTTTCAATTCGTTTTAACCCATGATGCCCTATTTTATGTTGTACCATCGGGACATTGCCCTTTTATTGAAACCAATTAGAACCTTTTTAAAAGCAATAAAATTATAGACAGCAGCAGCAAGCACCCTGAAATCAGGGAAAGCAGAAAAAGCGTAACTCGAATGTAATTATTAAATTGATAATCTTTTATTCATCTGCTTTCTCCTCTTCTTCGAAACAAAACAAATAAATCGCAAACAAAAATGTCATCTATTCATAACTGCTTGATCAACTTCATATGTCCATCGCTGGAACTCCTCTTAGGCTCCTAGAACAGATCTGAAGAATGCAGACAAAAGCAGCAAACGAAGTTTATAAGCTGAATGAATGAAGCTCTGAAATTCTGAATACACTTATCAGTAAAAGAATACTATTCAATAGAATCTGAATGAACTCATTGCCACTCCAACCGAATACTCCGAATATGTCCCTTCCCTTCACATCATCATCATCACTCGCCTAGTAATCAATACTATACATTCTCACATTAAGATCCTGACCTACCCTAATAATAATAATACTCGCCCGCCAACCAACACAATA
>Ga0194135_10000841_pt1 | contig 18000 bp, 28 predicted proteins | sample LitLau_LLRF_2013_FD_134024 | JGI IMG/M metagenome (GOLD analysis project Ga0194135, IMG submission 134024) | Freshwater sediment microbial communities in response to fracking from North America - Little Laurel Run_MetaG_LLRF_2013 (version 2) | ecosystem: Environmental > Aquatic > Freshwater >...
AATTCCTGAAAGCGCTTTTGCTTTTTATCCAGAAAAGTAATTTATTTTACACATGATGTTCAATAATTGATTGTTATTCTTAAACTCGCATATTGTACATGTTCTATTACTCTCGTGTGTAATGCAAATAACATTCAAATAGCGATAAGCTTGAAGATTATGATTTACATGTTTCTTGTTATTCACATGTTTTAAGATGATAAACTTATATAACTACAATAACTATTATATATTCATTCGTCGCGAGTCAAAATGTGATACTTCTTCGTTGAAAAAGTAATAAATCTATTGTTAACGTAACGTTTACCACCCTCACTCACGATACTACTTTTCATTCATCATAAGTGTTCACTATCTGTAGCTCGGTGCAATAATGATTGCTGCGTCGAATTGTCCACGACAATGGCAATTGTTACAGTAGTTCTGTTCAGGGTGGTCAGTTGTGATTGGCATGCTTCCCAAAGAGCATAAACTTGTGGTCGTTAGTCGTTGTAGTTCTGCGGGGACGCGGCGAGAAGAAGTTGTTTTGCATGCTTCCTCTTTGTACTTGTGCACAAGCAGCAATAAAAGAGAACTCTCCGTTGTTTCTCGACATCGGTTTCATACTCGAAGTAGTGCAGGTTGTTTGCCTCACGCCCGCAGAAAAAGCCGCGTTTCCAAAAATCAGTAGCTGAGTAGTTGACCTGGGTTCACGTAGCTCACAAGATAACTTTTTTGCCTCGTCATTCTCCTGTAGATTCTCCGCTTTCGAAATTGGAAAAGTGAGCTGGACCCTGCTGAAAAATGGCACAAAATTCCCTGAAGCTAAAAAAACCTGTGCCAATGATGCCAGCTTATCAGAGTATGCTACGGAACAGGAACAAAGGCTACGAAAGTGGTGTCAATCTTTCTTTAACGGCTTCGTAAGTTTGATACAAAAAAATACTATAATAACAGTGATCGCTTTCAGCATTGAACCCGTGTAAGTTTTAATTAAACCATATCTTACAATAATTTCAGTCGATATGATATGCAGTCCGGAGACTACCAAGCTCGGCAACAGTTGGAGTCAATTCAACAAGAGATGAATGACTTAAAATCAATGATATTTGAAGACCTCGCTAGAGCTGAAGCTAACGCAGCGAGATTTCGAGACATAGAACGAAGACTCGCGATGATGATTCCAATAGACAGCTCGCAAGTAAGGGAGGTGGAAGCTAACCAAATCAGCGAAGAAATAAGCGAACTTTCATCTAAGGACACAAGATGCGACTGCCAAAGTGATCCCACTTCATCTGAGGTTTCAAGCTTTCAGGAGTCATCATTGTCGGAGGAAGGGGTTGCGTCTAAGAGCTCAGGTTTGTGAACATACTTTTGGTATTATCAATGTGGCGAATGTGGAGTGCATAATATCTATAATTAATCAATTAATGCATATTGTACTGTGGCAGAATTAAATTCGGGTGAAGAAGTTAAACATGAACCTGAGGCCAGTCCTCCACTTGTTGGACCAGTACCAGATGAGAAGTTTGATGATTCTGTATGTCAGAGATTGACCATGCAGTACCACCTGCGAGAACAACCCTCTGGAACGAAAGGTGTGTTTGGTTTGAATTACAAGGTAGACAGGTTTAAATTGAACTGTTTATTGACACTGATTTTAAATTTTCGTTAGAAGAAGAGCCAGAAGAGCGCAAGGAACTTCTAGACACTGATTTCATTATTAATCGGTTGCGAGGTATGTTAACCAAGAAAAAAGATTACGAAGTAAAACAAAGAAACTTGTGGGCCAACGTAGTAGCATTTCTTAACTTGTACAAATTGTTTATCTAGAACTCAAAGCCCAATGCGCCTCAATTAAGTCTGCTGTGAATCGCATAACCTACGGGACAGATATCAACCCTGTAGTTCCAGAGTATAAGCTCGACATGTCTAAGGTGGAACGCGCTGGATTCGGTAAGAAACTAAATAGTAATTATTATAGCAAATAAGCAGTACCTAGCATTGAGGATTAGTCCATTGATAATTTATTTATTATGTTGAAATTCAGGCAGAGGTAGGGGCAGAATAACCCCCCGCCTGACGGGTGTTTTCTTGAATGAAACCCCCCATTGCACTGATGGAAAGGCCTTCTGGATGGGAGTCAGGGTCAGGAGAGGAAGCCTTGACTAGGCACATTTCATCAACCCCTCATAATAAATAGAAGTTCCTCGTTCAAACGCATCGTCGTCTACAATCAATTATTAGTAATTAAAACTGGCTTAATCAATTATTAGTAATTAAAACTGGCTTAATCAATTATTAGTAATTATAACTGGTATTTCTATACTTGGATTGGATTCAAATCCTTCAAGCAACACTGTAGGCTATGAAGTTGTTTGGTACTAAATGTTAAAGTTAAATGGATTAAATAAAATAAATTATAACTATAAACTTATCTTAAATGATAACGAAGATAAATTGTCTGTTGGTAGGGGCATGCATTTGCATACGTACAATACAACCATCGACTGAATTACCAGAGGTCTGCAACAGAACTTGCAATCCAGAAATTGAAGATTTCTAAGGCTCAACATTTCATTTTGTCCAGCATTTTATTCGGTATAGAGAAAAGTTGTGTTTGAATTTGCTTCCTCAAGTTTTTATTACGTAATATTGGCATTTATTTTCCGTGATAACACTAAGACATACTACCAATTCAAGTTTAAAATTGTTTGAAAATTTATTCAAGTGTCATCTGTGATATGGTTTTTCAGAGCGATAATTCTTGAGATGAGATGTATTATTGCGACTTCGATTTCGAGTACATTTTTCAGGAGTTAGCGACCTATGCGATGATGTTAGTGGCCTTTTATTATTGTCTTTCCAATCATGATTGTGATCGATTTTACTACTGTAAGTACCATTGTTGTGGGAGGAAGTACTAGTTGGAGATCGGGAGTATCTTTTGTAGCGGCTGGCAGGGTTGTTGTAATTGTTGTGAGTCGAACTTCTGGCGGAGGATATCCCCATGCCCGCCTGGAATCCTGCGAGGTAAGAAGCCCTTCTTTTCCCATGGTCATCTGCAAGACGTACTCGAATTGGTTCTATGTGTCCCTCCGGAATAAGTTCGTGTAGCGCTTGAATGGCATTTGAGGCTTGTTCACGAGTTTCATATCGGACAAATGCAACTCCACGTGGGAGTTTGGTATATTTGTCGAACAACAACTTCTTCTGGATAACTTTTCCATACGGCTGGAATAGTTGGAGGAGATCTGGTTCCGATGTACTTCGAGGAAGATTAGTTACGTATAAGTTAGTGTGTTTGATGTCGTCCGAAGGTGCACGGGCGACAGATACTTTAAGGTGCTTCTTTTGTAACTCGAATCCATTTAAAGCAGACTTGGCTGCCTTAGCGTCTTCTTCTCGCTTGAAGTTCACGAAACCATATCCGTATGAGTATCCAGTCTATCGAGTAAAAACCATAACAGTTCAAAAACAGTTTTAATAAATATCATACATTACATAACTAGATTGGAGTAAGGCAGAGTCGACTGCTACAAGTCGCACGCCAGTATAGTGTTTACCTTTGAGTCCTTCATTATTCGCACGCTTTCAATTTCACCGTAAGAAGCAAACAGATTTCTAAGCTCCAGGTTTGTGTACATTTGAGGCAAGTAGTTCACTATTAATTTCCTATCTCCACCGTCGTCGTCGCTATCTTTCACAAGAACATCATCAATTCTTTCAGTATTATCAGCTGATTTGGTTTCTTCTTCCATCTTTGATAACTTGTATTATTAAGTCTTCTTGTCTTCAAATAGCAGGTTATCTGCAGCAGGTATGTCCTCGTCGAAACTTAAACAAACACTTCACAGATGTTGTACGTTATCAGCCGGATATTGCAATAATACCTTTGTTTCAATCGGTAGTAAGGATGAGTTCCGACGGGACGATCGAATATTCCGAATATTCCGAATTCCACAGATGACAGAATGTTTACACGTGCGTGGTGGCGGATTGAGCCAGACGAGTTGGCTCGTTCTGAGTGCAAGTCCAACTGGAGATCTTTTCTGCCTTCTCTCCACCCAAGCAGGCTCCTCGTCTGCCGTGGGGCAACTTGTTTTAATACGAACACATCCACTTCACTTGATTTCAGAACATGACCCATTCATTGTAGTATTACACTTATCGACTCCAGTCGACTGAGCCTACGGAGCAAATAAAGGGGACTTTTACAATACAGAGTTCCCTTTCAGGATCCTTTGTTGTAGTAAAACAACTTTCGGTCCAGCTCATCAGCGATGGGGACACGAGCAGCAGCCTGTCAGTTTATAATCAGATTTTATCACATTTGCAGGCGGAACATAATAATTGATCATGCCCCTACACTCATTATAATAATATTTTGTAATACATTTTGTTGATCTTTGGCACAGTTACGGCGAAAATCCGAAATCTCTCCGATTTCCATATGAGACTAACGAATGGAGTTATGCCGCTTCCCACGGGCCTTGATGTGTCTAACACACTCAAGCATTTTTCACAGACACTCTTGGGTGGGTAACAATTAAAGAATGAATTAGTCTGCACTCAGGATAAAGTCGGATGAACTGATGATTGTGATTGCATTCTTATTGATGACACAGTTGTTCTAAAAGATGTCCCCAATTTCCCATTGGAAATGCTGAAATCAAGGAATGAAGAGTCAGCAAGGATGCAACTTTTTCCTAATTTGGATTACAAGTCTTTGTTTACTGTTGTTGTCCAGTTAATTGACGTAGCTCCGTTGATTCAAGTTGGAATTCAAAGTAATTTTTTAACCACAGACTCATAACTGATGAAAGTCTTCATGAGAGAAGTTAAGTATCAATTTTTATGCACATGGCAGCCTTTGGGCAGCATATTCTTCAGACGATAGCATGTTTGCTACCGTTCCTGGAGCATGAACAAATTGATACTCTTCCGTACACCATTGCGGCTTCGTTGGGGACTTTTCCAGCATCGCTACACAAAGAAATAATCGATGTTTTGTGCTATTACATATTCCCTTTCACAATTTGTAAGTTTGAAGCATTTGATTTTATTTCTTATCGGAACCTTATTCCTTACATGAAGTCTGTACTTAAATTAGATAATACAGACGACACTCCTGAAAAAGCTTTGTTCGCTACACAGTCAGTCAGTGCAGTTCTTATGATGGTCTTTCAGCATACTACTAGCTCTGGTACAAGTTCAATCTTTATATTAACGCAAACTCATTCGAATCATTCGAATGTTGATTTACTTATACTACACGAAGGATAACTTGCTTCCTTTTCAGAGTACCACTGTCAAGTATTGGAATCGGTGATGCGATATAAACGAGATGCAATCAAGGACCTCTTATGTGTTGTCGCGTATGGGACACTAGAAGCCAAGAATGTCGCTGTTAATCTGCTTGTCTATTATTGGCCTCATCATAACCCTACCCTTTATGACAGACGAAACATCAACTTTAAATTTAGTGGTTAGTCAAGTAAAACAATAGGCAACGTTCATGCAGGAGGTAATCACATTTAATTTGATTGGATGAATTTAAGGGTACAAAGTGCCATCATGCAAGAGCGAAATGTGTAGTGTGCATAATACGGGAGGACTCGCTGATGCCACTAAAGTCTGCTATGATCATTCGATTGGCATTTCATTATCTCCAGAAAATCCTCCACCTCTGTTTTTGTGTCAAGAATGTGCTAGTCGCCTTCAAAGTGAGCAACCGGGTGCCATCGAACACATGAACGACGTAGCGTATCCCATCAGTCGTACTGGAACAACATGCGACAACAAAGTAAAGAGCCGGAAAACATTGTATCCAACTTTTCATGCATGTATTTTTAAATCTCAAATGTTGCTTTTGTAGAATTGTAGATCCCAAGGACCTGAGAAGATAATGAACGGAGTGATCTGCTTTCACTACGAGTGTGCAAGCTATAACGGCAATCGTCCCATAAGGTTCGTGAGTAACATAATTCGCAGCAGCAGCGATTCTCAAAATCCCCACAAAAGACACGAGCTAATTATTAAATTACCTAACATGCAGGTACTGCCAGCAATGTCACTCAATTCGCCACAATAATCGTCGGGGAGCTGATCACGTTGTACACTTTGCCATCCAACCTCCCAGTCAAGCAGATAGAGAGCTTATGAACTATCACGTCGAGGCTATAGTGAGGTACAATAAAAAGCATAATCCTGTGAAAGTTAAGCTTTACGGTAAATATTTAAGTAATTTCAATTTGTTAATAGCCTCCTTTTGGAAGCTGAGCCTTTGGCAACTCGAGGCGGAGTTGCTAAAGAAGACCAGCAAACAAGACTTCGACTTTTTACCGATGGAGAATTTACAGATCCTATTCCATCTGAAGAAAGAAGGCTCATGGGCAGATTTGGAATATGGTTATTAGTAGGATTCTTCAATGCTGAAGAAGAAATTCCGAAAGATATTCTTTGTCGTCTACTTTCTTCTCTGTTTCAGTGGTTTAACACTACAGCATACATTGGAGATGGTAAAAACATACAAAACTTTCTTTTTGACTCCAGTTTACATAGATGGAAATAAATTGTGAAACTGTTTTTGCTTTGAATTTGTAAGATCCGTCTGCTACCGTACTTGAAAGATTAAAAGTGGATAACGTTTGTCCATGGCTGAAGAAGATCATCAAAAAGAACTTTGATACATTTGTAACATGCTTATTACCTCATCCTCCTGATTTCGCACGAGTCGGTGGTCATTGGTAAAAACTCTTACGTGTATTTAACAAATGATAAGTATTTCTCGACAACAATTTATGTACAAGATTTAAATTCCTCTTAGGGATATAATTTCTTCCAGAACCTTTCACCTCAAGGAAGGGTTCAATCGTTTATTTTGTCTTGTTCCATACGATGTTATTTCTGCTGAAATATGGAGTCAAATTATGCCAAATTGGATGGAGTCAATGGCATCCGAAGTTCCTGAAGAAGAAATGGCAGAGCTAAAAATAATTTTGAGGTTCAATTAAACTGTTTGAACGCGACACTTTTGCAACAATCAAAACTTGATGTACTCTTTGTATTTTAGCAAAGTAATGGATCCTGAAATGAACCCCTTAGGGTTCGATGCTAGACAAATGTATCAGTTCATAGCCGTTCGATTTCACCAGACTTCTCATAAAGTTAAAGAGCAGGCTCTTCGTTGGCTCCAGGTTAAATCACAATTGAGAGATTTAACTTTGTAACTAAAATTTCATAACTCATTCTGAGATTCGTACTAACTGGCACTTGCTTTATTAGGTGCTGTCAAAGTTGGAGATAGTCATTCCATTGTACTTCATATTTTCAATATTTCGGGAAGGAATTCGGCCAAAAGCAGATAAAGTTCCTAAACGTGGAAGTGTCTCTGCTCAGTCAAATGAGACATCGAAAGATATTGGTTAGATTCGCAGACTAGTGTAATACTGAAGCTGAATTATATTGTTAGGCGATTGTACTGTTTAAAATGAAATTTCAGCTGCTATATGCCAGGATGATTCGCCAAATGCATCTTCTTTGTCTGATGAGGAAGAAAATTTTACATTGCACACTGAACAACAATCGGACAGTGAATTGATGCTATCATCTTTCATTTTTATGTTAGATATAATTTTAAAACAGGTAATTGTCTACGCTTACACCGGCATATTACTTACTTGAATTGACTGAACAGGTCGATAGTAATAAGAATAATAAATTTTTTAGCTGGAGCTGCAAGAAGTCGAACAACACAAAGGCCTTCAAACTCTTGTTGCAAAAGATGCAATGACTCTTTTGCATAACATGGTAGCTATGCCTTGGCCAGGAACCCACACATGTCAACAAGGTCAAGAGTGCCAGTTTTGTGAAATGTCAGTTTTGTGGTATCAACTGGCATTGGAAATCGTTGAAAAGCTGTCTCCCTTCAATACGTCTATTCCCCCAGATGTAAGCGTACTTTTCCAATTATTATGCGTATTTGGGATACACAAGGTATTATTTGAAGGTAATGTTGAGTCCTGATGGAGAATTCGGTTCGAAATCGTTCCCCGAAGCCCCTCCAAGGCTGGATGTGAAACCCGATACCAAACCGTCGATTTCCCCTAAATCAGAAAGCATGGGATTAGAAGGAATTATTGTCAACATGCCCCAGGTTTGTGATTCCAAGAATAATTGTTGGATTGTATTCCCTTAAAATTTTCTTTCAGAATCTAAACTATTTGTATTACGTAGATACTTACTGCTACGGTTGAAACCTGTTCTGACATGGATTTAGCCCCAATTATACCATCAGAGAAAGTCGTTAAGGCTGTTGCTCGAGCGGTGACAATTACAGAAAGTGACACGGGTCAGTTTCAAATAAAGTTATTAATTAATTAATTAATATAAATTGTATAGTACAAATAATATTCGTTTAATGATGATGATTTTTCATTTTAGCATCTGCTACAGCTCATATTGCTAGCTCAGGAACTCTTCTTGGAGATGAACTAGGGCAGACAAGTGGTGACATTGGCAGTGGAGGGGAGTCAGAAAAAGACTTCTGGTCTACCAGTGTTGGAAAGTTTAAGTTTTGTATCGAGGAATTACCACCTTATCTCCAGTTCACATTTGAACTGTTAAAGGTACTGCAATACGCTTGAAATATTAGTATGATGTGAAAATTAATCAAACATTTGATGCTTAGAAAATTCCTGACGTAGAGGATCCAGAACTTATGGAATACCTTTTGAAAAGCTTGAAGATTATGTTTCTTCACGAAGAAGTGCTACTTAAAGCTGCAAAAGAATATAGAGGATTTGTTATATGGTGTCAAGAGAATTTATTGATAAAAAAGTAAGTGAATTCATGTGGAAACCCCATTTTAAATACTTGGATTGATTTTGCCACTTCACTATTTAAAGTCTGTGGGAGCTGATGGATGCTGAGTTTAGTCAGCTTTGCGAACATGCAGTTCCGATTTTGTTGCATTGTGTAACACTTCCCGTTGGTGCAGATGTATTTTGGAAACAAATCGAAGACGACTTTCAAAGCCCAGATTGGAGGCACAGATTCACAGCAGTAGAAAGGGTTGTCCAAATTACTCGATTCATGGATGCATATCCTGTTAAAAATAGTCAGTCTTTGCAGACTGCATTAGCCAATGCATTCTGCTACACTATTTCTTCTTTGGACGATCCTCATGTTGCAGTTGCTCAACGGGCAGCTCTTTACCTTGGAACGATAAACGATTCTGCATTACAGGTAGTGTTAAGTGAAGTCATTGCACAAGTTGATAGTTCTTAATGTTGAGTTTTCCTGTTTCAGAGTTTGATGTACTGCTTGGAGTCGCAGTTTGATTCAGTTATCATTGACCGTCCAGTTATTCTTCAATCATTGTATTTGCTTATAAATTCTGTCAGTGACAGAAAAATACTACGATGGGATTTTTTCCTCAATTGCTTTGACAGTCTATTTTTGGAAGCCCAAATAACGTTAGAAAGAATGGGAGAAATTTCGTTTTCCAAAGGTACACTGATATATAGGTTTGTTAATTATTGTTTGTTAATTATTTAAGTTAATAGTTTACGTGTTTGATATTCTAGATGTGCGAAACATTGATGGAAATATGGACAGTTTTATTAAAAAACTAGCTCGAGTTCAGGAAGCACTTTCAAGAGTTGACTCTAATCTTACTGCTAAGACTCTTTACTCTAGTCTTGGAACTAAATGGCCTTATAAGCGAACAATGTCGGCACCTGCAGGATTTCAAAAAAGTGGTGATGACACTTGTTAGCATTTGTAATACTTGAAAATAATTCTTGCAACGTCTTTGTAGATAAAGAGCGGTCTTACTTCCGGCAGTCTTCAGCTCCTGTGTTGAAAAGAAAAGGCAGCAGACACGGAATAGGTGTGACCCACCAAAATAATATTCAAAACTCATCTCGTTTTATTCAAGATTGGATGTTTTCACCAGGGCTATGACTTTTATTGTGATTTTAGAAGGACATATTCATGGTCTTATGAGTGGAGAGGAAGGTAATCTCATGAGCATATTTCACAGAATTGTGGAGCTAGAAGAAAATGACAAGGAATCAATCCACTTGCTGGTTTTCTTGTTCATGCAATTCCTCTCTCGTTACAATCGAGGGGTGAGTTCGACGAAATCGTGTACGTTTTATCTACTTACCTAAGTACTAATGCTTTATCGTTAAATTTCAGAACATCCCAAGTGAAAATAAGTCTTTGGCACGTACTCAGACAGCAGTATTACGCCATATTACAATGCTGCTCGGCTATAATCCTCAGGACAAGAACTTTTTTCTTCAACCAAGCCGAATAAGATCATCGCCTGTTTTTAATTCATTCATCTCGAATTTACCTCAAGTTTTAGATCAAAACTTCAGAGTCGGAGCTACAATATTGCCTATTTCGCTGTCTGTTCTGCATTATTCTCCTGCACCTAGCAAAAGTGCGGGTTCCAGAATGCATCCCTCTTATTCGCTCTGGTACTTGGAACCCCATGTTAGACGGCATTGGTTATTTTCATTGATCGTGATTCTCTATAAGGTACGACATCAGTTGAAGCACAATAGCATGACATGACGCATCTGTTCTGTTGCCAATGATATGATTATTATACATTTTATCTTTTGCCAGTACGAGTATGGTGCTCCTTTCCACCCTTGTATGTCGCTGTCGAGTCAAGTTCAAACTGTCATGAAGATTGTGCTGAATACATTGAACTACCAGGAGCATCGCTGTCGACCTTTGCCATCTACTTTGATTTTGGATGAACCGTGTGGTCGTTCAAGAGGTAAGCACTGGGTCCCTTATCGTAAATAGAATACTAATTTCATGAAAAAATACGGCTGTGCAGTACAGAATTTGCGATTTACTAGTCATTTCATGTGCAATGCTAACCGAGACTGTTTGGTTGCAGGTGACTTAGAGCACATCACTGAACATGAAACACCCCCGATGACTCCACTTAGTTTGTCGAATGCCTCTCCTAGCATGAGCGTGAAGCGAGAACAAAGAAAAAGTGTAGGAAGCATATCTTCAGGAACAAAGCAGAGCGTGAAAAAAGTCACTCCTGAGTCATTTGATTTCTTGTTCGTAATATAAGCTAAAAAATTTATTGCCTATAATGACAGAACTTTGATCATACAATTAATCGAAACTGTTTCAGATCATCTCAAGAAGATAATGATGACATTGAACCAGAATTGGCAGCTATCCCTGAATCGCCGAAGTCCCCCGAGTCTGGAGAAATGGTACACAAAATTGGCATACCTATTTCCGGTTAAGAATCGATTATAAAATTTGTATTGACGTAGGTCACATTTCAAGAAATGGTGGGTGTAGAAAATCGAGAAGTAGTTAAGTTTCATGCAGCAAGTGGAACTCGGTTTGATACTTTGGATCAGGTTACCACAGTTCAACCTATCGTTCATGGTGAAAGCCCCAAAACGGTTGTAGACACAGGCTCGGCACCGCTGTCTGCTTCTTCAACTGAAAAATCGAAGAATATCTGGTTCTTGGGTGGAGGGGATGACTCAAAGTCGTCTTCTTCAGGAGCTAGCACTAGTTCTAAGAGTGGAGGTGGAGGAGCTTCATCTTCTACTACAACGACGACTGCTAAGACCGAATTCCCGTGGCACCTAAGTGTTCAAGCTGCCTTTCAAATTGCAAAAATTCCTGCTCCTCCACTGGAAAGACTTCTTCCTGTTGGCAGTTTTAACCCTCCTCCTTTGTCTCCAACTGTTAAATTTCCAAGTGGCAGAGAACGCAGCGAGTATAGTAGTCACAGCCCGTACGAGTCACCAGAGTCTCCTATGTCTAGCATGAACATGATATCCCTAGGTATTGTTAATTGTTTGACATTGTAAAAAGTGCAATCCTGCAAATGCAACCTTGAATCAAATGCGAAATCGTATTGTTCTAGGTCCTCAAGTCAGAGTAGATGAAAGCGTCGTTGAGACACAGCGCAGAGAGAGCAAAGCAGCTGCTGCTGGAGAAAAGCATGGAGTTGAAAGGTTGCTTAGTCTTGGTATTGGAAATCAAGGAATGGATTCTGGCTACAAAATTGATGATCATGGAAAAGGATTGCATAAGAGTGTCGATCAGGTCCAGGTTTCTCTTTTATTGACTTATTATTACTATAAATTTGACTATGGAACTCATTTATTTTGTTTGTGTGTTCAACGATTTTTAGAGCTATGGAAAATCCCCATCTTCTACTTCTCCGAAAAAACTCGTAAAACAACCGCATGTGTACGACTCGGAAAATGTATTCGACTCTGGAGCCAAAAATGATGCCGGTGGTGGATCGAAAGGACAAGACTCGTATAAAAGCGTTGGCTTTACGTATGTAGAATTCTGATGCATCTTATCGAGTTTCTTTCTAAGAAGTGAATTGTCTCACAAGAGGGTTGCTCGATTTAAAATGGTATTACAGGCCTCATTTAGACGCTGGCCAGTTTCGAGTATCAATTCATAACTTGAGACAATCAAGCTTAAGAGTTGGTGACGATTGTATTCAAGGAAGATGTGGAGAGTGTGGAGTCGTTCTAGAGACTTACACGAGTGAGGAATTGGGGTTGTGTGTTGTGGCTTTAGAGACATTCATACATAGAGAACCTGGATTAGCTGCACCACTTATGCCTGAAATTCTAAAAGTGGTCACAAGGTATTTTAGAATATTCCCAATGAATCTTGTGAGATATCCTTAATATTCTCAAATTAACTACTAAATATGTTTTAGAATTGCCCAAAAACCAATGTTTGCCTGGCAGAGTGAATCCTCCTCTTACATACCAGGGGGTATATCTAGCGTGGCTCACCAGTTCTTAAGATGTATACTTCACCAGCTAGCCCCCTACGGAGTATTTGTCCAGCTTTTTCAGACAAAATTTCCTGAACGCGTGAAATTGGACGTATTTAAATCTATTTCCATATCCTTAACGGATTTCACAGAACTCAATCCAGTAGCTCCTCTACAAATGCTGCTAGAAGTAAGATGTTATTAAAATTTTTCAATACTTGATCAAATCTGACAAATTGTATTCCAATTGAAGGCTCTGAATGCAAGAAAGTCTCTAATAATGGACAGCGTTGCTCCAATAATCGACAACGTTGCCTCTTACTTGGAATGCTTACCGCTAGAAGCAGCATCAGTGACTTGGACGTCTGTCATTCCATTATTTGAGGCATTCCTGAGAAAAATTTTGCCTATAATTCAAACTGAAAATGGAGTGGAAGGAATTCTGAGGACTATGTCGTGTCTTCTTAGGCTACCAGGCATTTCTGGATATAAAGCAAGTCTTGCTCCTAATAAAGTGGTGGTATGAATTTCGAATGCGTGCTTTAATACCGATTTTTGGTTCTAGGGAATCCTGGATCCATTTTCTAAAATCCTGAGCTTCGCTTTGTCGAATGTTGTCATCAAGTATCAAGTTCTCACTGATCTGTGTCACCTTTGTTATAGAGGATTTACAAGAGTAAGATTTGTGGACAAAGCAGCTGAATCTTTTCTGATTCAGTAATGTGTTTTGTTGTTTGCACAGGATCGAGAAAAGTTGTTTTTGACTCGCGTAGCAGTGATCGAGTTAATCCAAGCGATGAAGTTTAAATCAAACATTCCAGATGCCAACTTTTTGATGCTCGTTACATTTGTGTTGCAGGTAATGCAATAATTTCGTCTATCCACTTTGTTGCACAACTTTTGCTCTCACTATGTACTTACGCTAAAATTAAAAGGATTCCGGTGGATCGCTTGCCCCTTACGTCTATGTCGAAGGATTTCCAAAATTTAACAACAGTGAGCCTATTGTGGTCCCGTCAACTGGAGCATCTGAATGCATGAGGCAACACTTGACCGATTCTCTCGAGTTTCTTGCTGATTTTCACTCTTTGAGTAAAATAAAGGTAGAATTGGAATATTTTCGGAGTAAAACTTTAAAATTTTATTGTGTTTTGATTTCCGATTCGTATTAATGTAGAGCAACTACAAAGGAAATGGCTGTGGACTAAATGACGATACTCTCGGTGGTGTAATTAAAGGAGGTATTTCGCAATTTATTGCTCTTGAAATATCCAGAGGAAATAGTAGAGAAAATCGAGCTATTGGCAGGCATCTCCCCTGGTTGTATAATGCTCCCTCAGCCATTCAGCAAGGGTACGTCGAAATAAACGTATAATTTTAGCTACATCAGTTTCAGGCTGACTTGGGTATTACGTATTTAGACCGAAAGAGTTCTTGGACTGTGTCGCCCACATAAGAGTGCTGTCGTGGCTTCTTCTTGGAGCCCTTACACACACAGCCATGTTTGGGCAACAAAATTCGAACGTAACATGCGTGCCAATCCCTCTAGAAGCATCGTGTCATGTCGCAGATCATGTGCATGTAATAATGACTGGCTTTGCTGAGCAGTCGAAAGCTTCAGTTCTTCACATGTCCTCTTTGTTCCATGCATTCATTTTGTGTCAGGTATTGTAGTTAATTTAATTGACCTCATTATTAATAGTACCCAAAGAAATAGTGGAACAAATATTTCAGGTGTGGACGGTTTACTTGGAACAAGTTGGTCCTACAGCTCAGATGTCTAACTCTAGTGACCCTGCAAATTTGTCTACAAACATATTGACAGATTTTTGGGGAAAAGTAACACCAGCTATTTTGCAACTTATTTCTCACTCCAAAGTGGTAAGACATAACAGATTTAGATTGATGGCCTTTTTATCATGGAAGTTTTTAACTGACTAAATTTGTCCTTAGTTGGCAGATATGGTCAATTTACACTTCTTGACACTGATGGAGTCCTTGATGGAATGCAATTCAAGCGTTTTTAACAGACTACTCCCGCTTTGGAGCCCAGTACTTTACGCACATTCTGCACAGGTATACTCATGAAGTGTAAAGTTGAGTTTTTTGACGTTAAATAAGCCACGTTATATTGTTCTAGTTGCCATCTCATGTCAACGTCAGACTTCAAACTTGTTTAGGATATGCACCTCCCGACATTTCTATGGGCATTGGTAAAGATCACGGACCTGGAGTTCATGATTCGCCAATTGAATTTCCTTCTCCCTATTGTGGACCTGTTCACAATTTACTTCTCTTGAAGTGGGTACAACGTTTGCAATTCAAGATGGCACAAATTGAACTGCAATCATCTGCGGCCACACAATTCTATCCTTTGTAAATGATAAGCTATTTGGATTGAAAGTCACCTTGATAAGCGTTTCGGGTATTGAAATTAAGTAACGAGTAGCTAGATTTCGGGCATTAACACGTTCTTTCTGAGAAAATGGTTGTAAAGTTGGTAACTATAAATAGATTTGTATGACATTAAGTAATATGTAGAAGTAAAGGTATGTTGGACAATGATTCTTAAGTACGGCTTATCTCTACTAACAGTCCCTCAATGCATAGAAATAAAACATTCATGTCTATGGTTTGTGGAAGTCCAGTAATAAGATTACATTTATTCTTATTATGAATCTGAATAGCACTAACAAAATAGCTTTACAAATGGAATATTATAAGGAGGTACATTAAGCGAACAGTTTCTGAAAGTTAGCGTCGTCCCCCTCCGCTCGGTCCCGGCATTCCCGGCCCACCTGGACCACCACCGCCGAACATGTTGCCCAAACCACCTGATCCTTGTAATTGTCTCATTATGTTTTGCAAACCACCCATTCCACCTAGGAATAGACAAAATAGCACATCATGATCCAGCGGCCACAAGAAAATCAGTAAATAAAGTAATCAATGCTAAAACAAATTCATCAGGGTACCCATTTGTTGAAAAACTCGAGGATCCATCATTTTAGCCATTTGCTGCTGAAGTTTGGCCATTTGTGAAGGGTTGACGTTTTTAGCCATATCTCCTCCCTTGAAAAGACCTTTGATTCCACCCATCTTCTTTACAACAGCTGCAAACTTTGTGTACTGAGTTAACAACTCCCTAACTTCTCTTTCCGAAACTCCAGCTCCGCAAGCCACTCTAATGATTCTACCAGGTTGTTTTGTGAACAATTTTGCACCATCCCGATTGTCGAGTTCTGTTTGCAATTATTTTAAAACCATTTAAGAGAAAATTATAGATATGTTAAAACCACCACCAATCCAACCAATACTAAGACGCACCTCCATCATTCATACTATCCATTATTGTCATCAGTCGCTTCAGTCTTGCCATCGATTCCTGTTCACTTCCTTTAGCAAGAAAGTCTTGGCTGAATCCAGGGATCATCCCCTATAAAGGATTTTTAATGCATTTCACTCCACTTACATATCAGTGGCATTAAAATTGCTATTACAATTATATTACCATAATTTGAGAAAAGGGGCCCATCTTCATAATATTTTGGAACTGTTCGTACATATCTCTTAGGGTGAAATGTCCATGCTTGAGTTTGGCTATCAGTTCCTCATTATCTTCTAGCCCTAGATCATTCACTTTTTCTATCAATCCTTCAATATCTCCCATTCCAAGGAGTTTGCTTATAAACGGCTTAGTTTTAAACGGTTCCAAATCGTCAATGTGTTCCCCGGTTCCAATAAAAATTACGGGACTCTCAGTTGCAGCGACACTGTTCAGCAATAAAACATTAATATCTACTGTAAAAATTGCTGCTATTTCATCTTGAAGTATTTAGCTTACGCGCTAAGTGCTCCACCACCTTTGGCATGTCCGTCTAATTTAGTAATTATAACAGAACCTACATTAACCTTTTCTTTGAAAGCTCTGGCTTGCCCTTCGCAGGCTTGACCGATAGTAGCATCCATAACGAATATGATGTTGTCCGGACTCTTTAGAAATTATTAATCACAGCACATAATTAATGCTAACAAAATGAACAACATATATTTATTCATTAAACAGGTGCAGTTAACAGGACAACTTACAACTGCATTAGAGACTTGCAACATTTCTTCGAACAGCGAGTCTTCTTGCTTGTGACGACCACTAGTGTCCACAATAATAATTTCAAACCCTTCTTTTTTGAACATATCCACACCGTCTTGAGCAATCAGAACAGGATCAATTTCAGTGTAACTGTGGAGTAATTACAATATTGTCATTTACATTAGATTCTATATTCAATGTATACAAATTAATGAATATTAAATTACGAATTTACCTTCCATAAAACGGAATTCTGGCCTTAGTGGCATTCTGTTTCAGCTGGTCATAGGCCCCCGCTCGAAAAGTGTCAGCACAAACTAGGCACGTTTTCCAGCCTTTCTTCATGTAGTAGTAGGCCAATTTGGTACAGGTGGTAGTTTTTCCAGACCCTTGCAACCCAACGAACATGATCACATTAGGCTTGGCTTTCACAGGTTGGTATGCCTTAACCCCAGGGTCCACAAGCTACATCCACACAGTATAAAGGGAATATATTTCAATCTGATCATTAATTTAAATAAAGTTATTATGTAAGCATTCAAAACACCTTACCTTCACAAGTTCTTTGAATACAGCACTTTGAATCATCCTTCGTTTATTAAGCCCAGCAGCCATATCATCGAAATCGATAACTGATCTACAACAAAATACAAATCCACAAAACATTAATTTCCCATTACCGTCAACACCATTTATTACCTAAAAACCTTACGCTTCAAATAAATAATTAAACTGCTTATATAAATCTTACCGAACATTTTCCCGTAGCTTCTTGACCAGCCTAATATTGACATCCGCCTCAAGAAGGGCTGTGCATATCTCCTTTAGCATAGCATTTAGAACTTCCTCATTGATGACCGTCGCGCTGTTCAACGACCGCAAGGCCGTTGTTATCTTCCGACCTAACTCTGCTAAGACCATTTTGCCGTCTTCTTACTCCACACCCAAATTAACTAATAATACTCGCGTTTAACTTTACGGTAACAACCCCTTCTCCTTTGCTAATTAATTAATTAATTTCGTCGAAATTGTCACAGGTTCACTCTCGTGTTGGTAGAATCAGAATCCCCATGCAGCAGAGGTCTCAAATCCAATATCGTCGTCGACGATGAGCAGATGT
>Ga0194135_10000842_pt1 | contig 17993 bp, 10 predicted proteins | sample LitLau_LLRF_2013_FD_134024 | JGI IMG/M metagenome (GOLD analysis project Ga0194135, IMG submission 134024) | Freshwater sediment microbial communities in response to fracking from North America - Little Laurel Run_MetaG_LLRF_2013 (version 2) | ecosystem: Environmental > Aquatic > Freshwater >...
ACTGTTCTTATCATTTAATTCACAAGTTTTAAAAGCTAAACACAGCTTCAAGTGCAAATGTTACATACAAACAAAATATAGTGAATTCAAATATTGGAAATATATTATTTATTAGCTTATTTTGATTGTTGAAATCAGTCTACTGCTATTACATTTCCTGTAAGAATTCGCTGAGTCAGACGGTGGGACTGACGGATTGTAAAGTTTGGATTTTCAGTTAGTTAGTGAATGATTAATACTTTTGCATTCAAAAAGTACTCAAAACTTGTGAAATAAATGCAGAGTTCCGTGCATTTAAATAAAATTGCATGAAATACCCCTTGTTCCGTGTACCTCTTATTCCTAGTACCCCTTAATCCGTGTACCCCCTATTTCATTACCTCCTATTCCATGTACCCCTTATTCCATACCCCTTATTCCGTTACCCCTTGTTCCTTTACCCCTTGATCCGGATTCGCGATAGAATCATAAACGAATGATATATTGATTTTGCTCGTGACAAGCTCGTCGTGAATGATATTAAAGGAGACGACTCAGGCACATTAAAGTTATTATAAAGAGAGAAATTGGTGGTAAAAAGATTACGTAGATTTTGTATGTAAGCTTGAATGTTGAAGAGTTGGTGAGATTATGTCAAAGCCAAATCTGAAAGCAAGGAAAGCAGGGCTACACTTCATAGCCAGAGTTGGAAATCCGATTCGTGTATCATCCATCCTTCCTTTTTGCTATTGTAATGTAATGCGGGCGTATAACTTTTTTCTCACTAAAAGGTTTCATTGTGCATTAGTTGTACATCAGCGGGTGAAAAAATTGCTTAGATTTTCTTTATTCCGCTTTTGTCCATTTGCCTACGGGTTTGACGTGATGCCATGTCATTTGATTTTCACGATTCTTCGTCTTCGTATCCATGCGATAATCACAAGAAGAAGTATAGAGATATAATAATATATTTGTAATAGCTTTACATCAGTCAGACCCTTAATAGTTCCTCATTATGTTCTTGATTGATCATTGCCTTCATGTTCTGAAAATTGCTTACTTTTTCATCTGTTATAAGCCTTTTTTAAGTACATTTGTGTGTGTCCATTGAACTATATTCAGACAGCTTAACATGCTACCAAATCAAAGTCATTTATACATGAGCGTATTTTAAAAGGAAAGTGTTCCATGTTTTACTTTAGTGTATCTCAAATGACGATTTCTGATCCATCAACTTATAAGAGAAGACTTCTTATTTGATACAGATTTGTGTTATCACATATCTAATACTTTGCAATTTATCGTGATTGCAATGTATTTAACTAAATAACTATCATAATTTACCGTTGATCTTGAAATTGTTTTCCAAATTCCATGCAGTATACTCCATGCCAAAGGTTGTTTTATCCTGTTTTTCAGTCTGTCGACTGCATGTGGTCATGCCCTTTTCTTGAAATGTAATACTCTTATTTTGCTATTTCACAATCAATAAGGCACAGAGACAGAATCGTTAGAGCCAAGCGTTAAAAAAACAATATCGAATAGCACTCTCCTCTGTAGTCTTTTCAAAGGACCTAGATTAGTGGTAGATAGTTCATTTTATGTTTCAACATTCAACGAGTTATACTGAAATGGCCAAATAAATACCCGTGAAGTTAAATATTTCTGTGAGACACTATCTCGCTTGCATCAATGAGTAGTGTCGTCGTGTTCTCCGGAGATGTCTAAAGATCTTTAATCTGGTGAACAGAAAGGGACATGTAATCTTGACTCACTGCTCCTTGTTTACTTTTCCTACCATGACACGCCTATTTCCCTTTTCAAGGGATATAATCCAACCAAGTCAATAACTGGTATTCTAATCAAAATGACTTCCAAAAACATCGTCTTATTTTGTAGTCACTATCTGATTTAGACTCATCTAATTGTAAGTTATTCTATAAAATGATACCGATATCTAATGTGGAGTAATTGAAGGCTTTGGTTGCTTGTGGTCTTTCTGTTAGTTTCTGTAATGCAAAATTTGAATTTCAAGGAACAAAGTTTTGAAAGTAGTGTAAAATCTTTTATTCTGGGCAGCAGGTTCCATAGCATATGAATACAGGTTCTTACACGCCTAACTCACAATATCCATGAAGGAAAACTTTCAACTTCTTCTGTTACACAAACATTTATGACTTCTAGGGCAATACAAGCATTAGTGTATGTGTATACTTGAATACATGGAAAGAATCGGGAGAAAAGATGTTTAGAATCTCAGCATACATTCCTTTGGGCACAATATACAGGCTATATGTAGGAGTCACATTGCTTTCTCATAATGGTAAATTTAAGGTCTTCTCTTCGTGGTCATCCATAATGGTTCAAATGGCACAACTCGTAGTTAACAATCTCCAAAAGGGCTCTTTTTAGGTAATGTAAAATGTAGTTCAGTATATGTCTTATACGCGTGTATATACTTACAATGTACAATATATGTACCAGGATGGTTTAGTCTTCAGAGCCTTTTACTTTACTCGTTTGTGCACATGGTATATCAGATTTCAGAATACTCCCTTTGAGTTTCTTTCAGGCTATATCTCGATTATAGAACTTCAAAAAGAAAAAACAAGGCACAAAAAGGTCTAGTTGGTAAATAAATGTCCAGCAATTCAGTCTACAAGTCGCTGAGTTACTTTCTAAAAGTTATTCACCCTCAAAATCCGATATGCATTGGCCTTTACACGGCTTTTGACTTTATTCGTTATCGCTTAATGGAAATTAAATTAAGTGAAGATTCTAATTCACGAGAGTTCCTGTGATTTGTTTCAGTGCATATCAGTTGTGTTGTTGAAACCAGAAGCTAAAACCTATGAGGTTTTTATTGAATTGATCCTTCGCATTCGTACACAGCCAACTTTTTTACTCTGAGAACCAGGTACGATTTTTTTGAACAATTCACACTTCAACAAACTTTGTATATCCTCGATTTCAAAGCAGTACATCATTATGCATCAGTGGCTATTAACAAACATCACACATTTTAAAAAAGTAGAAAAGAACTAAAATTAAAATAGTAAATCATTTGACGTGTCTCTTGTTTATTTTTCTTGTGTTCTGTTATGTCTTCTGACAGGATTCCTCGACAAATACATACCATCTGTAGCCATATTGGACACATTTGAATTTACTGAATTGAAGAAAACGTGCATCCGAAATCAGACATTTCATTAGTTGTCAGTGCTTAACCATGTCGTATTTTAAAAATGTTATTATCTTCTGTTATTCTAACAAATGTCTGTCATTTGATGTTCGTCACAATTAGAGCCATTTTAGACACATAATACTCCTCCTGCTTACGTCAATTGCGTGATTTCTAGTTTCCACTGACAGGGGACTGAACCTATTTTATATACAACATACTATTTCATAAAAGCGCAAGTAGTGGGTGCAATTTAATGGCCCATTATCATTCGTCAACTAATGGTGAAAAGAGACAGATGTGTTTTTATTTGTCAATTTTATTTTCGTGACGCTTTGAGTGACACTTTCGACTTGATATTTTAAGTTTGTATTTGTGTTTTTCACGATCGCTATAAGTAGGCATGCAGTTCTTTGTAATAACAAGTCATCTGTATTAGTTTTCTGCTCCAGGAGAAACTAGAACTCTAAATTACTTCTGGACAAAAGTAAAAACTCAATATATGGGCATATCTATAGTAAATCTAACTGTAAGCGGTTTGTTGATTATATTTGATTATTAGTTCTCGTCGAGCGTAGCCCGAATAATCGTGTATCCTTTCGTAACAAATCGAGGCTTTTTAAATACATCTTTCTTTGGAAGCAAAAACAGGTTTCTTATTCAAGGAGGGAGTAAATGGAGACACTGGAATACGCTGACTAATTGAAATTATATGCTTTGGTGGATTAAAAAACTCTCTTTGAATACACTAATTTATCATATTGTATGATTTCAATTAATCATGTTGATTGATATCTTTAAATATGTCTATTTCGCCTCATACGCCCAGTTTCCAGTATCCCACCTCCTATGCGTTTTATGAGAATAGATGTGACAATATGTGTAAATCCCAAATCATCATGAAATCAGATTGAATTTGTTGAGCTAAAGTAAGGTTAACTCACCATATACGTAGCTCACATTAATTTGTCATTTCTGATATGCAGTAATTGTATTAACACATTACACTCGAGAATATGTTTCATTATTTTGCAAAGACTTTTAAAAGTTGAAAGACAGACACACCTTCACTCAACGATAAACAAGATATTTGTTGCTTATTCTAAGAATACGAAATTACAGAGATAATTATATTCATCTTTAACGTCCTTCTCTTTCAACTTGATTTTAATTTAAAGTGTGAGTTGAATGATTTTTAATACACCAAAGGAGATAAAATGTTGCTGGTTCTATGAAATGTCAACTTACAATTAGAAAAAAAGCACAAGCTGCCTGCATTGATAAACATGGCCAAACTTTAAACGACGTTTAAGTATAAATGACCTATTCAACCGGAGGTCATACGTCAAAAATAAATCTGAACAAAACAATTCTACGAAAAACTAAATTTCGTCAATTAATACAGCGTAGCTAACTCAAAGTCTAAAAGTTAATAATGTGGAGACTACAGTGCAAGGAGAGTTTTCTGGAGATAATTCATTTCATTAGATTAAATTACAAGGAGATCTCATTCAAAGAATTCCATGAACCTTTTATTGAACTATCCATGAGGTGAAGGATTTCATTTAATGGTGTAGACAGTATAAGACATACACACCGAATGATTGTGAGTTTCACGTCCACGCATTCTCCCATTTATGCCTCTGAAAGTTTCAAAAGTTGTATGCTTGGTAAATATACTAGAAAACGGAAGGCTGAGGTTTAGTTTCTTAAGTCGGACGGCTTCAAATTTTGATATTGGTATTAGGACCAGCTCGGAGGCCCAAAGAACTTACAAGGCATATCTTGCGAGACACCGATCATTATTGATCTGTATGTTTGATAATAATAATACACAAGTAAAACATAATCTCAAGAAGGAAGCCTAACGGCTAAAAATGTTTCTCGCCACTTACTATGAGCTATGAAATTCGTAAGTAATTGAATTGTAATCTGATAGTTAATTAAATATTAATTAGCTACTCATCTTCACACAAGGATTGTGTGAAGGGGCGATATTGTATTGACGATCAGTAATTAGTATCGTATTTCACGCATATAAAATGCAAATAAAAGTACGTATATATAAATTCGCTCTGATATTGTTCTTGCTTACTCTTGCTGATAATTTTGAGAAAGAAAAATACCAAAAGTTACGGTGAAAGTTTGAGTAATAGAATGGGTTTTGACAATTTAAAGCGTACTCGGCTGTTTTTTGTGTTAAAACTTTTGGTGTGTTCGTTCGCATGAGAGTAAACACACGGTACACATTATCATGAGACGGCAATGTACTGTGAAGTAATGACAAATGAGTTGCTCAAGTCATCCACTAAAAACTTCTTGATTTTTGTATAAGAGCGTCTTTTCTTGGAATTAGTTTCTTTCAATATGTTCACATTAAGATGAATGACTTAGTATTTTTTCTTTTTTAAATTCCAGGGTGCCACTGAAAGGATTAAGTGATAGACGAAAGAACTTTGATACATTAAAACGCATACGTCTATCTACTACAGGAGGTTGTTCTTATCTGAATAAGGGAAGGATGAATTATTAAGTCTCACTCAGCCTTTATGCTTCATATGTACGCATTATTGTAAATCATCATTTGAAGATTCTGACTGCTGCCTCGTTCTCTTCATCTCTGGGACAGAAGGAGCAGACTCTCTACTATTACACAGCTACTGTTCAAGATATACGTGTGTGTGCTTCTTCTTTCCATCTCCATCATCGTTGATCTTGAAAAACTTGGCATGTCAAAATAAGAAGTCTTTTCTTCGTGATTACATGCTTAACACTTTTGTACTGAACTTCTCCAGAACCATAAAGCATCAACAGCCATACATATACGAATATACGATCAGAAAGCATCTTCTCTGCAAGTAACGAAAATCACTTTGTGTATAAATTTAAAGCAACACGGCCAGCTGTGGTTCATTTGGCGTCTTTGCTTCAGACACTCATGTCACGTACACTGTGAATTTTGGTCGACTACATTCTTACTTCCTCATACGAGAAGAGACTTTGTGATTTTGTCCAACTTGGAACTTGGAAGAATAAAGTAAGGACCGGAAGGAAACGAAGCGGAAAATCTTCGTCTCATCACATCCCTCTGTATATCGTCACCCTTGATTCAATTCAAATTTTATTTGTCATCGTTTAATTTACACACGCTGTGTGTAGCTTTACTCTTGATATATACTTCACGAACAAATTACATCCCCATCGTATTGTAAGAATTACACCAACTAGAAATTAACCACATGGTGGTTTTCTCATCGTCCCTTCTACCCGATCTACTGTGTGATTACAAGTGCCTTTGTAACTCATATAATTATTTGATAGAGTCGCAACACACACAGTCACTACCAAGCACAATCAGTTCAATTGAGTCAGGCCGAGTGAAAAACTCAACTAAAAACTAATCAACCAAGCAATATACTTCCAGCAGATGCGTTTCACATCAAAGGATACGAAGATTTTCTGACCAGGCGTCGGAAACTAACGAAAAAGCAACTGCCCTAGACGGAATCAAACATAAGTCCGTCATTGTATCAAGACTACAGCGCTCCACAAGACGAACACTGCACAGAGTAATGCACGTAGCACGTATGAGAGAGCTTTATTAGATGATCCAGAAAGCGGAAATTAATAGGCTCTGAGAAAGCTACACACGAACCATTGTAACTCTATACACTCCCAGCAGTCCCCAACTTCCGTTAGACAACAGAAAAAGCTCCCAAGCTGGTAATTAGCCCATTTCCAGATCCGCTTTTGGAATTTGGAATACACACAGACAGACTTGCACACTTCGATTATATTGCCCGGTCTAATAACTTTCCCGTCTACTCTAAATTCCTCGTTGACCTGTTTGTGTGAATTATAGAACACGCATTAGCAGGATCAGTATTATCAAATTGGAAAGATTACACACTCATCACATCTCACTATGCTAAGCCCTTGAAACGCATGATGGAAAAGAGTACACATAGACCCGTCGTCATATCCATCTTGAAAATATAAAGCCATCGAGTTCATCATAGAACTCTCCAATGATAGCTAAATCATCCTAAGCGAGACCAGCTCTGTTGGATGATTAAACTCATCAACAGAAGCGGTTATGGCAGAAGTCAGTGGAAATACTAGTAGTCAGTTTTCAAGTACTAAACATTTGAGTGAAAGCAGCCACAACAACCGCTCACCATCATGTGAATCAATTTCGCAATTCACCAAGTCAAATATTACCCCACCATCATCATCGTCAGTACCAATATCAATATGGGACGATGTTGTTCGATCTCGAAGAGAAACCAAGTCTGCTATTTCCCCATCGTGGACTCTCCTGGTGGTTCTGTTGGGTCTTCTTCTTCTTCTAACTGGCCAGTCTTCTGCTGAACCACAACTTGAGTGCCAAAAGGGTGTCTCTGGCTTTCCCGGAGGTGAGTAAATAAAACCATTCAACCTCAACGATTTTATCCGAAATAATGAGAAGAGGGGCTTGAAAAATGAGGTTCATCATTCATACACACCTTCCTAAATCTCGTTAACTCAGGAAACAAGATTTCCTCGAGACTACTCGTTCAGAGTGCCTTTCAATCGTGATTAGCATCATTAGTCTATTTGTTCACTTGGTGGTTTATGCAAGTTATTATTTTTTCATCGCTCAGTCGTTTTTTCAGTGGGTGGGAGAGATGGTGGCAGTAGCAACCGAGCTTTTGCATTGTACTTTTCTTTGCCTTTCTTCCTTCTTTTTTCTTTCGATCTCCTGTCTCACTCAGTCAGTCACATTCACCACCCGTTCGTTCGTGTGGGCCTCTTCTCTCTTTCCCCTTATTTCCGTTCGTATACACACGACAGCTTACGACAAACTTCTCTCGTTCTCTAGCTTGACAGTTTCTAACCACCTTGTGAATTATAGAACAAGTATAAAAGTAACATTGCCAGGCTTATATATTGCCCGGATCCCTTCCTACATAGAAACTTCTTACTTTGAAACAATTTGCTTTCTCTGAAATGTCACTTAAAACAACTCTCCTACTTACTCTCCTACTTTATCCTCATTTCACATCCTATACAAACCTCACTCTAATGCACATATATAAACCTTGCCATTAATATCAGCACACAGAGTCTCCCTACAAGATCAATCTCCTCAGCTTATGATGTTCTACGTTACCACAACAGTCCTAAAGTCTCTCAATCAAACTTCACACTCTCACGCCTACATAATCTTTTTCGTAAACTTTCACCAGGATGTACATGGAGAAAATCGCCTTCCTAAAATCCTTTTACAATACTAATACAACTCCGTGGCTATCATTGAATCTGCCTTGACTTAATTTAATACACTTTTTCGCATGCTCTCAATTCCTGAAATGTACAAGATCCGCAGCAAAAAAGTCACACAAAATTCTTAATTTAATTTAAGGTGAAAGTGGAAAGTTATACTTTTCTTGTGCGTTAGGTTTTTATTGGCATATCTTAGGAGCTTAAAAAACAACTTGTAAGATTTCAAACTGTCTTGATATCGCGTACAAATTTAGCTGAAAATTAATTTTGAAGACCGATTTTAACATTTCCGCTGTTTAATACCTTGGATGAATTTCTCATTCATCCCTTGAGTTCTTTTGTAGCCTCGCTTTGAATTGAAAAAGCTCTTAGTCAAGAAATGAGTATTAGTTTCCGCCTTTTGTACTGAAGCATGTCAAGCCATCAAAGTCGTAACAAGGACTCTGGAGAAAATATTCACATAATGAGGAATCTACATCTCACGTTACTGTAAACAGCTTGTTTGCTTAGAACTGGATTTAATATTGATCATAAGCTTGTCCTGTGTTTTCTGTTCTCCTACTGGTTCCTTCTTTCATTTCTTTTGAAGTTCCAAGTACCCATAGTCATCTAAAAGTATTTGTTGTTTGGAATGAGATTTCTAACAAACATTTTCCTTCTTCAACAACAGTCTCTCATATTGTCGCCTGTCCGTATGTTAATGTATCCATGTATTACACAATACAATTAGTAGGAATGACACGCTGCCTCTTCTTCATAATCAGTCTTCTATGAAATTTTTCTATGAAATCTTGTTATAATGGTGTCTCATTAATGTAATTATTTCTTGTTTGAGCTGTGTTTTGTGCTCATCGTGCGCGTTATTATATATTGTTCATTCAGGTGGCTGCTTTTTACGAATCAGGTGAGATCTCCTGAAGTTAGCTGACACTGCTTCATTCCTTTTATAAAATATATCCGACCATCTTGCTGATAAAGTTTTAAGTTAAATTGAAATTGGAAATTCTCCCATCTGAGCTAGTGAATGAAGAAGAGATCAAAGCTGTCCCCATCTCTTTTAACACTTTCCCTTAGAGCTTTCTTCTGTCTACCTCAACACATACATTTCAGCTCTGCATTGAAGTTGCATGCTGTTGCTCAGCTAACGTCAATACTAATGTTCTTCAGACAGCCTTTTAGGATGAACATATATAATACACGCGCGAGCATATACGCTTCCTTATAATGCACAATGTGTCAATCTTTTCGCCCCAAGAGTCATGACGATGTCTTCATAGCCGCATTCTAAGACGAATGTATATACATTGAGTGCATAATATGTATTCACACATATGTATGACTGTTTCGTTGCTTCTTTTCAGCCACTTTCCCCAAAGGAGATATATTTCTCAGGGAGCAGGACAAGCTGGAAGTCTACTGCAGATTGGATCTAGCCAGATCCAGAGGTTTCAATGCGAGTTTTATTCAGTTTGTCTTTACAAAGTCTAACGTCTCCAGAGACCTGATGAGAACGACTGTAATCAATGAGACAACTGCTGTACTACACGTCGAAAAAATGAATGCGTCCAAACTTCACTTATCTTGTGTAATCGTCCCACCCAACTCATCCCCTAGCCAACACATCCAAGTCTGTCAGAACGAAGTGATCGTAGGATGTAAGTCATCCAGTTTATGTAACAACTCATGCAAATAATCTCGTTCATGGAGAACCAGTGGAACATTCTTTTTCCCTGAGTTAAACTTTATACTTTTCATCATCCAGAATAATCATTACGAACGACTGAAAACTTTCCTTGCGTGCTCAAAGTTTACTTTTTCCATGTAGTCAGTACTAGTCAGATCAAATTTTGTGTTTGAGTAAGACCAACTGTGTCCTTAAAACCTAACTGAAAAAGTTAAATGTTTTTGTTTTATCCAGGTCGGCTAGGTTTGTCTACAGTTCACATGAACACTATTGAACAGAATGAAGATTAGTAAATAATTTATATACGTATACTTTGTACTGCAGAGATTCTCTGCATTCTGGTTTACACACACGAATGATAAGCAGCAATGGTAAAAACATTATTAGAAACTCAAATATGTAAGAGACAACCTGAAATGTGACGGCCATCAAAATGCTTTATGTAAAGGAGGGTGAGAATCATTGATAGAATGATGAAAGTGGTTTGAAAGCATCCGTACTGTTGCTAGCACCTCCTGCGAGGTCTCGTTTGCTTGTCAAATCCGACTAGTAAGTTTGATTATGTAACTCAAGATTCCTTTCCCATATACAGGCTCCTCTAGGTAGAACATAAAGGTTTTGATGAAACTTGCAGCAAGTAGTGTCAGCAATCATCCTTACTATATGCTATATGTATTGGGTCTATGTATAGGAATTATATTGCAGTTGAATTGTTTAGCCTTTTACAGTCGCAAATCAGAAATTCTCTATAAAAATGTCAATACTTACAACAGAAATGTCTTTGCGAAACGATGTAAATTTTTCTGTATAAATGTTATACAGGGAAGCAATTCAGGCTCATTCATATCCTATAAACTTTGTCATAATAATTTCGCAATGGAAACATGGATCTTGAGCAGATGAAATGGATATGATGATCTTAATTCAAATTCGAAAATGAATAATTCAACTTATTGGTCATGTGTGTGTTATAGATCCTCCTCTACCCGTCGAGAACTTCCGCTGCATTGCTCCACACTGGAGAAGTCTCAATTGTACTTGGACAAAACCTTTCAACTACATCTCTACCAAATACGAACTTACTCACCTTTTGATCGTGAGGCAGTAAGTGAAATACATTTTTATTACAATTTAGAGTGTGTTAAGAAATCAAAATATAAATTATGTAGTGCGTTTGCCTGTTTTGCTCTACTCTTGAATAATTAACAGATATATATGACGCATATAGTTTCATACGTACTTATTTTTATTGCGTCAAAACCGCTTACATGCCGAGCTCATCATTGTTATTAGCTTTCATTCCGTCTATTTGTCTTTCCAAAATTAGCCATTTGAATTTTGAAATTTCATCTTCCATGCGCAATTTTTGTAATTAAAGTAAATAACTCGGAGCGAAACTATTGCAATATTTTATTTCCAGGAGGAACTTGTATACAATAAAATGTCAACAAATCATGCAATCTGTTGTATAATATGTGTCTTCATATCGCTTTGTAACTTCACAGGCAGCCGAATGTACGACCATGTCCCATTCCAACTGATACATCGTGTTCTTGGGGAAGGTATTCAGAGCCACTTTATATTCCGAGCATTAAGCATATTAAACTGCGAATGAATGGAACGAACCCTTTAAACACGAGTGGAGTGACATGGGATCTAGAGGTTGATCACTACGCTATAGGTACGCACAGAAGATTTTGGGATTTCTAAATGCCAGGCTAACTGTTAATTAATATTCGATGAAAAAACATGTTTTTCATTCTTTTGTAGTTACTCCTGTGCCACCAAAAGTAGCTACGCCGTTAATAACTCTAAATGGAACGAGTTTCCCACTCAACGCATCGATAAAATGGACATTTTCCGAATTTAAAGATTTCAGTCCTGGTCTTTTCCACAAAATCACTGTGTGCATTCAAAACATCACACAAGTTCCGTGCAACACAACTGTAAGTCACAGAATAAGCTTGGTAGCTGTTTACTTGAATGCTAGTAAGGAAAGGTTCATGGAAATGTGGAATTCACTTTCTGGTACTTTTCTCCTACAAAATCGGATAGTCACTGTCAAATATTTAGGGTTGAATACTAGATTAGAGGCTCATCAGGAGAATGTAAGTGTCAAAGTTTAACTTAAAATTCTCATGATGAGCTTGGGAGTTATTATTATTAAGTCCTTTTGATCTCACGAAAATTTGAATGTCTTGCTAACGATTTAAAATTACAACTTTGACTCATCTTCTTCTGGTTTGATGAACACACACAAAATGACACTATGAATACCTCAACACACGAGAATGATTATGTTTAAAGACGCATGAATGATTCCAATTAGGAAACGGGAGTGTTGGGGATTGATTGAAGGAAACAAGTGGTGGAAATGAAAGAGATGACGGCGATTAAGCATGCATATGAGCAGCAGGGATGTTCATTTAATTTGACAATTACTTTTTGTGTAATCATTCCAGATTGAAAAGACTGCCAAGGGTATAGATTCAATGATGTTCACTCCAAGGATAGAATATCCCTATGTAAACTACACAGTTGAAATCAAAATGAGATCACAAAAGGCCAAAGATGAAGAAGATTTTTGGTCGGAACCTACCGTCGTTGTAGTGACGTCTGAGCCCACGAGTAAGTTTCATGCAACCACTGTATGCATTCTGTGTATAGTCTCTTTCTCTCGCCCATGAATAATAAGTTCGTTCAATATGAATTACAAAACGGTTGGAAGCTCTTCTCTCCACATTAAATGTAGCCTTCATGTAATTCATTTGATTCGCGTGTGATTATCCAAACACCAAAGTAAAACATTCGCCATGAACATATATGACTGCATACGTATTGCGTAATTCAATCTTCTGCTCTATTTCTATAAACTCTAGAAAAACTGATCTGGTAGTACTTGTCTTTGGAGTAATTCTGCAACCAATTCATTACTCTTTGTCATTTCCTTTCAAATTAATTTTGGAACCTTTTCTCATATTCTCACTAGAATCAGCTTTCTATTTCATTCAATTTTCTGTATAGCGAAAAGGAGATATTTTAAGTGATTGCTTGTCAATTCTGATTACACAGCAGAGAAACTCCAAATGAAAAATTAATTGAATGCATATATATATCTATATATCCATATAAGGTACACGAACTCATATCTCTCTACTTTCCTTGCAGTTCCATCCGTCCCACCTAAAGTAAATCCTGGCAGCTTCGAATCCATCGTAACGTCTAAGCATCATCGCGATATCTACATTTATTGGGAACAAGTTCCTTTCCTCTTGCAAAATGGACCGAACTTTGACTACGCTTTCTCTGTCTTCAATGCAGACGGACTTCAACTGTAAGCCAAATAAACTTCCACCTTTAGACAAGAACAATCCTCACAAATGCATCTATTTTTAATTCGAAGCTATTTTCCACCCTGAGGGGAATTATTCATCTATTCCAATATTTTTTCATGGAATATCAAACATAAATTACTTCCTTCCCACAGACTTGTTTTCTCATCACTATCTAACTATTATTGACTCTTCTTGGTGCAAACACAGCCAACCTTTGTGTGCAGTAGCAGAAGTATAATAATAATCACTGATTTTATTTATTTTAAGTCACATAGTGTTTCCACGTATATTCTCATTAGGTTGTATGTATTCATCATTTAAATCTCAATTCACTGCTGCTTATTTCTGATTGATTTAAATCCTGTAACATTGTAGCATTATGTTCATGTTTTCGGAGTTTCTGATTCCTCATAGTCAACACACTTTCGTTGTAGTGAAAGTTGGACTTGGGAAAATGAATTATTTATTATGAATCTCTCTCTCATGCCTTTTCATGTCTGCTCTCCAGTGAAATCCAGCCCAAGGAAATTCGTAAATCTTACGCAAAGTATTCCTCTATGGACACAACCAAGTCGTATACTTTCAACGTGAGATCAGTGAATGATGTTGGAAGCAGTGCAACTATGTCTAAGGTGGGGGTCCCGGATATTAACAAAGGTAAGCGGAGAGAGAAAGCCATCTAAATTTTGATATTATAAATATCTTCCCAATGAGCCTTGTCAAACATACTCCGATTTGTACACACAAAACTATCTTGTAATTGTATTGCTACTGTTAGTTTGCTTAAAACAGATTGTATAACATTATGTGCAAGGCTCATTAAGTATTTTGTAATGCAATGTAAGTATGCTCTAAATTCATTGTGAAGATTTTCAACATTACTGCTTACAGTAATCTTAGATGTATTAATTGAGTTGTGAAACTTCGGGCCAAAGTAAACACAATGACTTAATTTCGTAACAAATGTGTGCTTTTATTCTCTCTAGTTCTAGCACAGCCCAAGTCTGTTTCTCAATTGGACTTTGGTAATGGTACTTTTGAGGTATCGTGGATTCCTCAGTTCCCCAAGTATCCTGTAATTTCCTATACAGTTTTCCGATGTCGGAGCTTCAAGCCCCGCCCTTATCAATGTCAGGTAAGATGCGCTTATTAATTTCACCCATACAAATTATAGCGTAAGGTAAATCTATCAAGACACAGCAACAAAGAAACAGAGACAAAGCAAGAACTTTCTATTATGAATTAATTGATAGGAACAATAATAACAGTTGTTCAAAGTTTTGCGTCAAGTTTTAAATCAGCTAATGAATAATGGAACATGTTTCTTTGTTACCATAAATTAATGTGTATTTAAAATAAACAGCAAATCAGCCTCTTTAGGAAAAATATTGAATGTTCTTTGAGATTCGGGGAGAGATGAGGTTTTGATAATTCTTCATGCTTCCGAGGATAAAGAAATTGAATGGATTCGCATTTCCAAAATGCTATTCATCATCAAGATTTCCCCTTATGACCTAATTCTTTCTCTGCGTAGGGAAAGTTGTGTTTTCTACAAAAAGTTGTTCCATAAAGCTTTAGTGTTAGATATGTTAGGACAATGCACAACACGTAATAGATTCATTTTGTTCTGTGTGCTCTGAATCAAAAGATTTGGCTTAAAGATTCACTGCTTCTATACTTCCTGCTCCAGACTTATTGATTATTGAATGGTTGACCTGTTTTATGATGTGTTTTATGTTTTTGTACATCAAATCCACAGGGCTTAGTTGAATGGGATGTGGTGGATTCAATGAAGCAAGCACACAGAGTCTATCTTCCACGTCACAACGACACGATTTACCAATTTGCTGTGTCTGCCAATTCGGAAAATGCGAGTAGTGGAATGGTTTGGGCATCTTGTACACTTCTCCACAATAAAGGTGAGATGCTACATCAATTCTCTGGGTATTTTGACAGCAGGTTCTTGTCCCACTGTTGCTTCACCTCAAATACCACTCTTTTCTTTTGATTCACAGTGCCAGATAAGCTCAAAAGTGTTCGAGCTGTGAAGACAGCGGAAACAGAAGTTCACATTGAATGGGAACTTGATTGCTCTTACCAAGAAGGAATCATCGACAGTTTCAAGATTACTTATTGCTTAGTTAAGACCTCACGTGGGGAATGCATTGGTATGATTGTGTACAGTAGTCCTTCAGCTATTTGTGTGTTCTTTCCATTTGCATAACATTACTTAACTTTCATTCTTCAGACAATGAGACTTCAGCAGCCGTTCAAGGAGCTCAGAAAACGACTTACACTCTAAAAGAACTGAAACCTTATTCCCAGTACAAAATTGCTGTCTCTGTGCTTACTCATGCTGGAGAAAGTCCAAAGAGTGATCCCATTTATTCCCAAACCAAAGAAGGAGGTATTTACGCTTCTACATCGATATAATACCATCAAATATAGTTACTTCTTTTTCATCTAATAACTTTTTTACCCCTCACAGTTCCTTCATCTCCATCAATTGTAGAAGCAACTAAACTCACCAATACCACCGCCACTATCTCTATTTTGCCACCCAAGGACTTGAATGGTATCATTCGAAAGTACGAAATAAAGTTAAAAAATATGGATGCTACCGACGCTGCTGGGCGTAAAGAACAGTCTGTTGTCGTCACCACTTACATACCTAACAGAACTGAAACTCCCAAACCAACAGAGGTACAAAGTTGGAAGTGCTCTTTCCCATCTCAAATCCAGAGAAACCTTGTAAAATTGATATCTAATAAAATTCTATTTCAGGGCGAGCTCAAGAATCTAGAGAGCAACTCAAATTATTCGTTTACTGTGGTTGCCTGTACAACTCAAGATTCCTGTTCCAAAGAAACAGAACCCAAATATTTCCAAACAAAAATTGGATGTGAGACCACTTGCATATTCCATCTTCTCAGATATAATTTGTTTTAAGTTTTCAATAACCAATTGTTTTTTTGCACAGCCACCAAAATGAAGAATTATCCCAATTTAACTGTTAAAGAAGATCTGTTGCTGGTGGAGTTTAATCTTCCGGAACATGTTGGTGGGCCCATCGAATATTTCGAGATCCTTGAAAAACATAATGGGAAATTAGGAGATATTGTATCTGTAGAGTACTCACCAGGTAATATTGTAAATTGGGATCTCGTCAGGGTGACTTTACTCTATACACTCTGAAACTTACATAAAATAATAATAATCGAACTCTAGGCACTGTGGAGTACCGAAAAGGAATTAAATTCTCATGCAACACAGACACAAATTTGACAGCTCAAGTTCGAGCTGTCACGAAATTAGAAAATGGAGGATTAATTTATGGGGACTGGAGTCCTCCTGGTAATTTCAACTGTTCAGGTACCCTTCAAACCTTCTACCTTCAATCAATAATAGACCATTGCAGAATCGCAAATGATTAACTTCTTACGTACGTACTCTGTGAGCTGCGTTATTTGTAATTGATGTATGACTTCTCCGCAGGAGGGGCAGGCTGGCTACTGTGGCTGACTATCGTCATTACTGCAGGGCTATTTGTCGCTATAATTGGTGTAGCTTCAACAAAGTAAGTTGATAGAAAGTATTTTCATCATTCCACAAAATATCAATTAACTACAGCTTAGAATGAAACTTTCTCTAGGATTTATCAACACTTGAAATCAATGAAAAACTTCGACATAAAAGTTCCTCCAGGAATGCAAGTCTCGGATGTAAGACTTTTCAAAGATAGACAAATCATTTTGAGTTCTCCATCCTCAACTGATAAAAATGTTTGCTTTCTTCTTCTAGCTTAACGGATTTTCAAACAGACATCCAAAACGAACGAGGAAAAACTCCGACGAAGATACTCATTCATTTGGGAAAGAGAATTGCACTTATCAATTACAAATGACGTCCACTCATGAAAGTGAAGAGTCCAAAGACTTTCTGTCACTTACCGAGTCTAGTCTTCGAGAGGTAAGAACTCTTGACATTTTTCATTCCAAGACAGCTTGGGTTTTTTACAACTAACATGGCTCTACTTCAGTTTGACCTTTCATATTGTTGGGTTTTCTGTGGCTCCTTTAAATTCTGTGGTTTGGGTGTCATAATATAATGACAATGATAATTGTATATTACTATACTCAACTTCATCTCCTTACTAATCTTATTAACTACTAACTACTATATATCATCACTAATTTTATTGTGTTGAATTTTGTCTGGTTTCATAATGGTATCAAACTCAATAGTGATAAAGCTAGAGATTTTTGTGTTCGCTTGATGACTTGGAGATAATTCTTCAACTACATACATGTCAATGTTTTAAAGTCATTGCGCTTTCTTATATATTGTCATTTGTGTTAACTAAAAGCAGTGATTCACGATTTGGTTTTTGTTGAAGCTAAACGCACGGCTTTAGATTGAAAGCCATTACACAAATAAGAACAGAGAGTAATCACAAACGTTTAATGAAAGTTGGTATTGGTAATATAATATAATAATCCAGTAATCACACGGAATTATTGCATATCTGATTGCGTGTAGCAGTAGAGTA
>Ga0194135_10000843_pt1 | contig 17986 bp, 8 predicted proteins | sample LitLau_LLRF_2013_FD_134024 | JGI IMG/M metagenome (GOLD analysis project Ga0194135, IMG submission 134024) | Freshwater sediment microbial communities in response to fracking from North America - Little Laurel Run_MetaG_LLRF_2013 (version 2) | ecosystem: Environmental > Aquatic > Freshwater >...
ACTCCAAGTTGACTCTCAATGAATGCTAAGTACTTGTGAGATTTTTTAGAATGTTTACAATACGTCAAGTGTTAATTTTATTTGTGTAGAGATTTGTACAGCTACAACTATTACATAAGAGCATGCAGCTCCTGAGCTTCTTAATTATAATGATAGAGTAAGACACACACACACACATAGGTATGAGTGGATGAATTCTCAGGAATGCGTCGGAGAAAGTCAATATTTGATTGCCAACTTGGAAGCTCAACTTCATATTTCTCTCAATAATTGGTGGTTATCTTCTAAGAACATGGAATTCAACGATACTTTTAATAATTCCTTCCAAGGCAAAGGAAATTATTCATTATACTTCACGCTCAGTTTCTGAATTGTACAGGGAATTACACCCATGTAAGTAACAGCAGGCTGGAAGAGAAAAGCATATAAAACTAAATAACTGTCTGAAAGTTCCTTTTTTAACTCGTGAAATTCACAATTTTCAACGTTGCATGATTATTAAGGGAATGCTAAAGTTCAAAACGTGTTTTTCTCTCGTGTTCAGTAGGTCGACTCCGCAAAGTCATGTCCCATCTCTAGCGCAATGAAACGGATGCCTAAAATTTCCTGGGTAAATTTATTACATCTCTTCCTCTCTCTCTTTATCCTAGAAATATTCTAATAACCTTTTGGAATTTCCATTCCCCTCTTCTGACTTTCGAGTAGAAGTTCGCTATATTTCACCATCTAAATTTGCTTAGGAATTCCATAATAACATACACGCAACGCGTATACATATACGAACGCTCTGGTCAGTTTAACTTTAATTAATTCACATGACGTCTTCCTTCCTAAAGTCCGTCTGTGGCTATCGTATCATTTGTTTCCTGACTTTTTCAGCAAACTTTGTTGGAAACTTGTGAAAGTGCAAGGCGCATGCATTAAACTGGAATTGATTTTAGAATCTAGTGATATGAATTGATAATATATTTCATATCACACTGACTATGATCTCTAACAGGAAGTGTATACGAAGACACTCGAAAGTATTTGATCATCAGTTTCTTCACTGTTCCTAAGAAAGGAAGACACACATACAGCGACAGACAAAAGAATATTTGAGGACCCAAGCAATCTTTCAAAAGTAGTCGTGTCCAAATCAATGTCACGTTTTCGTCTATTTATCAACGAAGAAGGAAGGTAGGTGTAATAAAATGTCAACAAACTCTTCCGTCGCTCGGCATCTGCGACGAGGGGACCAGAAATCATGAGACACTTTTGTGTCCACCCGGAGTTTCCTCTTCGTTGACTCTTTTTCGTGTTTGCTCTATCTGTTACACCCTCAAAGATTGGAGAGAACATATATATACGCGGCGGATACTTCTTCTACCACGACCAATCCTTCATGTGTTTGTCTTTCCTTCTAGTTGCGAAATGCATTGAGGAGAAAGCATAAAGATCTGATGCACACACGTCTGATGAAGACGATACTCAAAACTCGCCTAGTATAATAAATAATTTTCTCTCCAAAAACCAGACGACTGCTTATTTCTCATCACCATCAATATATGTGGAGAATTTTGTACTAGGCCACACGTACAGACCAAGTTTTGGAGAACCGTTGAAGCTCCGGCAAATATGAGACTAGTGCAAGGATAAAAATGATTTATGTTACTTAAGTTGTCATCTATGTCCGCCTATTTTTTCACGCGATGTTTGAATTATATAAATTGTCTCTGTAAAAATTGTCACGTGCAGGAGAGATCATGGCACACAAGAGGACGAGACTCCGTTTTACGTAGCAACTATTCTTTTGCCTAAACTGCCTTTCCAATTCTAGCACTTTCAGAGAAAGCGTATGCAATATGAGCCTTTCCCGTTTATTCCTGTTTTGTGTCTTGTATCGTTTAATGTATCGTTTATGTGAAGAAAGTTTAGATAGCAAGTTCGACTTTTGGACGAAAAGAAAGACGGCTACGTAAGAACTCACAGCATTCAAAACCAAATGACAACTATTCAGAAAATGCTGTATAGATTAAACTTACATCTTTTACATTACTGTTTGGACAATCGTCCAAAAATTTAATGATTTAATCCTTAATTTAAGATAATCATGCGGTTTCATCTTCGATTTCAATCCACTTTTTATGCATTACAATAAAAAATCTTATGAACGACTCCTGAAGAACTGCTCGAGGGAAACAAGATTTTAAGAAGCGACTCACAACAGTTTTCAAACTCTCAATCACTTGAGATTCATTTGACACGGGTTTGACAAGACAGTTTGCTGATCAAAATTCATAACTGAGAAGTGTGTGTATGTGCTCAACACAGGTTTCTTATCTTTTGATCGGCATGCACATTTCTCCATATATATCATCTGCCTGTTACGGTGTTTTAATGATGACAGCCCTTTGTTTTAAAAGATTGATTCTAAGAAACTATGGCCTCGTGACCATCATGATTGTATCATCTTTCGTTTATCATATGAAAAAATGCAACTGAATTAACATCCCGTTAAATCTTTTTCTCTGGGACGTCACATCCGTATCACCTGATTGAATCTTCATTCTGTACAAGTGAATTTTTCGCACTTCATTCAACTCTAAATTGATCGGTCATCGTTGATTCATTCTTCATTCAGTGTCGAACCATACTTGTGTGTAAGAGGCAAGCTCCATTTCATTCAACAACAGACTTATTCAGAGGTTTTCAACTGAAGTTTTGCATTACAAGTTTCTGTCTTAACAACTTCATCTCTTATTCTTCTGCTTTTTACAACTCATTGATCCTATGTATAAAAAGACTCGCAGGACTTCTAAATTTCTCTACTAGATACAAACTTTTGTCCTTTAAAAATGGAGATTAATCAACCCGTTTTATATCGCATAATTGACTAACTATTTCTCAATGGATTTTTCATTGTTACAAGATGAATGGAGCGATTAATACTACACTTCGCTTTGACACAAATGGTATGAACAGTTTATTCTCAGAATTGGATAATTATCTCTTTGTACTGAAAGCTTTTTTGCAACACACAAACACTATCAAAGCCGAACTCATATTTATTTGAAACTAAATATTCTTTAGCCATTTAATAATACAATGACGGGTCTAAATTAAAGTGTGACTTTGTCACATCAATTCAAATAGCTTAATTATCAAAATACATTATTAGTTGTATGAAATAAAATATGCATAATACACCCCTTTACGAATACGTTTATGGCAAAACAAGTATAACAATAATCAGGTCTCGGGCCCAAATATGTACAAGCAATGAGAGTTTCCACTTTATGATTCGTTTGGTATCAAAGATCCTACAAACAAAGGTGAATTAAGCAGAGGATGATTGATGCGATGAAAACTAGTGACAAGCATTGTTCGTAAACAAATTTTATACAATCAGTCAGAAACAAAAAGGAAATATATCCTTACCAAAAATGATGTGCTTTTAGCTTTAGTGACCGCATTAACTTTCATTTAGAGTGTGTCGCCAAAAACTATCATCACGGAATTGAATAGCCTTTAAAGCGATTGTTATTACAGATACGAACACTATTATGATACGAAACTCCAAAAATCTAATAAATTATTAGACATTTAGTTCAGTAGACAAATACTCAGAATTATTAACAGTATTAAAAGTGGCAATCGCCAGCAGCAGACTATTATACTATTATATTAGGCTACACAGCCTTCACATAACCCACAAGTTAATTGTTCCCAGCCTCTCGCAACTTGTGCAAATTAAAGAAAAAATAATTTAAACGTGACCAAAAACCGGAGGAAATTAAACTCTTCATACTTCTTCATTAATAAAGATTTAAATTAATGCAACAATGAACGGTACATAGAGCGATTCAACATTTGTGCATATCACAAGTCATCTCTCGACGCGCAGCTCATTATTCACGCACCTAATTCATAAATATGCAGTGACTGATTTACATCCACGAAATTTATACATGACAATGACACTGACTAACTCGTGTATTAAATTCATTTATCTTTGCCTGCCTCACCTACATGATGCACATCTTCTTGTGCTAATTTTCTTCCTCTACTTATTTCATTTCTTCTTCGGCAGATCTTTTTCTCTTCCAACAATTTGATATTTAATATCTTGTCTATTGCTAACCTTCATCACTAAAATTCGTGAGTCCAAGAATTAGTATATATCCATATATGCCATATTTCTACGTGGTTAAAATGTTTCAAAGTCCTCTACTCCTTTTCTTGCTTTGCACATACATGAATATATGCAATATATACTCCGACTTATGAATGAATGTAATTTTGGTATTGCGAGAAATGATGTTAGTAGTAAATATACTTCCTTATCATTCTTGGTCAAGCGAGGCAACTGCAGCTTCTTCAAAGACATTCAGCACGTAAATTGTAATCGTATTCTCATTCCTTTGACATGACCACAATAATTGCCAAGATAAATTCAACTCAATCAGTTACGAAAGGAATCCTCTGATTCAAAATGTGGGTAATAGCAAACTTGTGTACCTTTCAGGTAGCATTAAACCCGAGTTCTATTTATATTTATATTATTTATATGCCAGACGTGTCTTAGATCTAATCTTCAATTCAATTTTCAGATGATTTGTGTATTTCAATGCAATCTCTCCGTCTGTCTGATTAATAAACTTCTCTCTCACTTCTTCGTGCCAGCCTACAACTTTGCTCCTGCCTACCCATCCGCAGTATTATATTCACGTCAACTTATTCTTCCTGGCAATTCTTGGTGTACGAGGTAGATATTTTGACACAGAAGCACTTCATCTCTATGTGTGCAATCCTTTTCCGAGATGTCTTCTGCTTTGTTCCATCGTTCATTTTCAATTACCTCGTCTCCATAAGAAAGATACACAACAGCTACTTATATGCAGATGAATTTGATAGTTGTAGTTTTCAAACGTCTTCACTGGGTATTTAGAAACGAATTCTATTTTATAATATCTCACATTTTATTGACACACTCAGATGGGTGTCCAGTCTGGAGTATGTAATGAAAGCTTATTAAAAAACGGTGACGTGTTGAATACCATATATATGTTCTGCTTTCAAATTAAACCTATTAAACTTATAGGTCGATTTAGTAATGATTACGAGTGAGAAATATCCAGGCAAGTTTAAAGAGGCTTATGAAGAGTCCTGGATAGTCTCCGTCGACTAGAAACCAGAACTCCTCCGGAGTCCGTCGATCTATGACCCTGCTAGCTTTTTAAACTTGACATTTAACAAGAAACTCCGTACTCAATATCCCCTGGAGATCCCGTGTTTCGCTGAAATCCAACCCCATAAAACCCTCCTGTGGCGACTATGACTGATGGAATGGCATCGTCGTTTACAGTCATTAATTACTGTAATCAATCCGTGCGAGTAAAAGATTCAAATAAGACTTCTTGGCTACCACAGAAGTATATCAAGCAAGTTCAACATTACACTATCTCTATATATACATATATATATGTATTACAGCAGTCCAGACTTGATTGCATTGTGGATTCATGCGCGTAATTCTATTGAATCCCCAGCATTCTACGTTCTGCACGTTTTCGCGAAATGAGCACTCAGCTCTTGATAATCGTTTATCAGTTGCATTTAATGGCGACTCTAGGGAGTCGTATAACAGCGCGATACATAATACACAGTGGAAACATAGGTTTCTTCTGCTAAGTCTCTCTCTTTAGCTCCATTCTAAATTCTTCACTGCCCTTGTTTGATGTTGATAAGACACGGAGAGATCTGACTGCATAAATTACCCAACGAGTATATAATTATTACTCTTGGAATCATTAATGTTTCTAGTCTTTGAGGATTTGAGCATTAAACTCGAGAGGAACAAAGTCATACAAGGCAACACTCTTCTTCGCGAACAAGAGAGGCGAACAATAACTGGTCGTTTAAGATAACTTGACAAGGGCCGCTGTATCAAAAGGAGCAGAGCAAGTTTGTTTGTTTTTGCTTGTATGCATATGAAAATGATGATACTGCTGATGATCATCATTGCCATCATCATCAGGGAACTCATTCGATGAAAACTATTCACACACGGAATTTAGGGACTCGGAATCACACGCATTTAGAACCCACTTTGTAATGATAATCTCTCTCCGAATGAAATTAAAATCGTGAAGCTACCACTACATTCAACATTTGCATTCCTCTCGCGTAATGATATTCCAGAGAGTATCACATAAGAGATCATCTCCAATGATGTAAATATGAACGTATCTCATGTTTGTTTTAAATGGAACTCGCTATTATTTGAGGCTTAATTGCATTCGAACATATGTAGTAGTACTTTCCCTATGCCTTTGAGTCTGTATAGTAGTTTCTATTCTGACATACACACCATCACATCTTCATGAGAATAACCTATGGCCAGAGGATTATGCAAGATTTAACAGAAACCCACATTTGCCATTAACACAAACAGCTTCTAATGTAGTAGGCAACCGAGACTCGCAGTCTCCTTCAAGATTAGAGCGAATAATTTTATGCTGTAAATACCGTGGTAGTTCAAAAAGGTCTCTCTTCACAACAGCAACCCCCGCATTATCATGAGATTAGCCTTCAGGCCCATTTCAGTCCCCGCACAACCAAATGAAATTACAGCAGTGTTTAATGAATGACGGTATTCACAAGAAATTCAAGGGAAGGAGGACTACAGAGTTACAGGTGTATGTGTTCTTCCGTCCAGCAGTAGAACTCGTGGAGAAATGTATTTTTATCATCTTTCAATGCAGACTTACTTTAGCAATAATTCCGGAGCTTGTAAGTTTGAAAATCATCCAGGAAGTCTATGATGAGTCTTAATCCATATAAATCATATTTCTATAGTCAGTACAATAACAGACTTTCAACAAATTTTCCCTGCACCTTCTCATTGTCTAGATTTGTTTTTGGAGTAGCAAAAAACCCTTTAGTTGTTCTAATTGATTTTATAGCAAACAGTATTGAGCAATAAAAGAAATAGTTTCTGTCTTAAAAGAAACAGGCAGTAACCTAAAAACGAATGCACTCTTAATGGTTTCCACAAACTCTTGCAAAGAGTTTGAAGCTACTTTCTCTATTGCCTGTTTGGAATGAGGAATAGGAGCACACAAGGCTCTGTGGTCTGGAGGAGATTGAGTACTTCAAAACTACCCGAGGAGGATACGTTGGCGATTGAGATTCGAAAAGCCTACAAAGAGCAGTAAAATTGAATACACACGTAATGAATAAGGAGTGAGAGAGGAATTAAAACAGAATGGCAAATGGGATCATGCAACGCAATCTAAAATGTGATGCAATGTGGTAGTCAGTGGAATGTTTCTGCTTGGTTTCCGAACTAAGTTGTTGGTGGGCCTGTGTTGTATAATTACATAAACTTTCTTGTCCTGACTCCTCTAATACTTTTGGTCTGTTCCTCTCTTCATTAAGGGAATAATTAATGGAATTACTCCAGGAATTCAGACTCCTAAAACCTCATCGTTCTATCCGCTTTTCCTCCTTTCTTTCCAATTCTCGAACCTGCTTCTTCTATGTACGAAACTTAAGACGGAACTCTTATTTGTTGTTACATTCTCCATATTCTTACCCCTGAGCATCAGAGTACGCTCCAGTAAGACCTTTCATTACTCACGCAGCACTAGGCTTAAGTTATTTTAGGTGGTTATAGAGTTTTGAGATATATCGAGAGCGAATGAATAAGAGCATATATTTGCTACAGTTCTAAATCATCGTTGAAAGACAAAAGAAATCACAAAGTAAATGGAGAGAGAGCACTTGAACAAAATGCCCTCAGTGTGGATTTAGTGTCAAAATTGAAACCTTTCTTCCAGCCTTATCTGCTACACATGGTTATCTTGAATATATCTCAGCTATAAGCTTTAAAAATACTGTGGTACTTACTCAGTTCGACATTCAAACACTCCCCATGAGAACATCGACTACTTGGCTGCTAGATTCCTCTCCATCAAAATTCCACTTGTATTCTGGAAAGATAAAACAACCATAATTAAGTAAAGTGTATAATTAATTCAGCTGTCAGTGTTTATTGAACGTGAAGATAGTTTAGCTAGAAAGCGCTGCTTTGATTAACATTCAATTTCCCGAATGTACTACTGTCGATTAAATGAAACCCGTGAATACCAGAAATGGTTTTGTAATCGAAAGAAGGTATTCCTCCCATAAATTCAAATCTGAATCTCGTCAGTCAGATTATTATTACACTACACACCGGTACTTTAGAGAGCTCGTTTAAAAGACAATGACGCGATGTGAGAAGAGTCTCTAGATCGTCAGCTTATTTCATGGTCCAAAAACCATTCTGAGCTTGCCTATCGTTGTACACATCTCCGACGGTTAAAGAGGCTCAGTTTTCCACAGAAGACTTTCAGAAGATGAAAGTTTTCCCCAGAGAGAAATTTCCACACCATTCGAGATTTAATTACTTTTGGCACATTAGGCGAGAATAACTAGCAGAAATTGGGATGTAAGTAAAGTGGGGTCGGTAAAAATAACGGACACCTATCTTTCACCCTCATAACAACCTCTTTCAAGCAGTTTCAAGTGCAGAAGTGCAGCGATAAAGGTTTCTAAAGTGAAGTGAGACTACACTCCCCTTTAAAACAAATGTACTAGTGTTGTAAGTATAGCACATTTGAATATGATCAACTATCAATGTGAGTATCTCACTTTCTCCGACATCTCTCTTAGATCAACTTACAATATGGATTTACTGTAATTATGAGAGTCGTAACAAAGCGTGATTACAACTTGTGTGATGATAGTCTATGCTGTGCAGGTGTGTGGTGGCTACAGTTATGAGTATTGACCAACAAAGGTGGGGGTGCTTATCGTGGTGAATGTATTTCAAAGGTTACTAATGAAGGAGGAAGTAGTTGTTGGGAGAAAGAGAGGGTAGGAGACCACAGAGAAGTTGCAATGCCAATAACACCAGTTCGAACCATAACTTCTTCTCCATCCACCTGTCACAATCAACAGTGCGGAGGAAAGCTTTCTTTATACTTAAAGTGACTGAACTCAAAGCCTAATTGCCACTTCTTTTCACAAAAGTTCTTTCGCTGTTGTTTCAGCATGAACAACTTGTCTTTCATTCTTACTTCATTCCCATCACTCATTCCAAGCGAATTCCTCTCCTTTCTTTTCTTTCAGCCTCGTTTAATTGAACTTGAAGACTAGTTACACACTTTCTATTTCTAATCTTCAACTCCCCAAGTGAAAGCAACTCACACATACAGCTAGACTTTCTTTCGCTTCTTTCAAGCTTCATCGCCCATTGGGTTTAGAAATGAATCACCACCACCAACATATACACGCATACACACACATATATATACAGCACCTTAGTCGACGTAATGAAACACATTTAAGGTGAAATCAACTCTGTCCATTGATCTTTTTGTATGTTGACTTCGAAAGTCTCTCTCAAAGAACTTGTGTGCTCTGTTGTACCTCTTCGATGTTTCTTCGAATAGCTAACAACTAGAAGTTTATAGGACTGTCAACTTTCTCGAAGGCCTAAGGTTTTCTCAATTGAAGTAGACACATTCTACACACGAGAGTTAGACAGTTTGTGTAGCAAAGCTGTATAAAGAAATGAAAGAACTCGAAAAAAGTGTACAATCCGTTCAATAAACTGTAGGAAAGGCGAAGAAGGAGGGGAACCTTTCAGAGAATGTAAATGGTGAAAGGAAATTAAGTTGGGCAAGAAGACTGTACACAGTGTAGAATAGAAAGTAGGGACAAGGGAAGAGATTCCGATCTGGACGAGACAAGTGAACGAATTGCTCGCATTATCAACAAGATTAATTCTCTGATTGTTTCTTCTAAAGGAAACTAAACTTCCAGCCTTTGTCCTTCTAGCGATTTCTCTATATCTTCCTAAAAGTCGAGCATCTTACTTGTCCTTACAACGAAGAGAACAACCAGCTAAAGAAAACAGATGCATCCTTTCACTATTCCTTTGGAAGTAAGACAAACAATTCGGAGCGCCTGCAATTTTGGTAAAATGCAAGCAAGCTAGTGGAGCAAGAATAGCAATAAGATAGGGTCGGGCTAGCTGTCTTATTTCTTCGAATTGTACTTAATACATATGTTTCGTTGAAATACCCAAACTGCAGACCATCTCAGCTTCTTTCAAGTCTTGCCTGGAGAAATGAATTTCTCCGATAATCTTCCCTCTTCCTTCAAGTAAACCACATAACGAACGACAACTCTCAACATATTCTCATATCAAACAGACATAACATACGCCAAAGAATGGCTTGTATATAACATTAACCCCACTTGTACTAAACCACACACACGTACATACGAACTATACAGACAGACTATAACACTATATAACATTCATTATTGTGCGGTTGAACATGCGATGTCTTCCTTGCATCCTCCTTATTCACAGAAAAGACTGTTTCCTTTAATCCCTAAGAACTCTTGTTAAATTATGATACGACTTTGGGTGAATGTGACTTTCTCCTAAAGCTTTTTTCCTCCTCTTTCGTAGCATTTTCTCTTCTCCGAATCGTTTTCTGGGGGGATGTTAAATTAAAAATATTTTAAACTTTCACGCAAACTTTCCTAATGAGTTCTGAGAGCGTTCTATGCGTTATGTATTATACAAGCCAACTGATATTACTATATATACCCCCGATTCATCCAGCGTGATTTAAATGCTGAAATATTTCGTCTCTTCATTTCCATACAAGTTATATGATGTATATTATCATCAACTTTGGAATAAAAATATCCATTAAAATTGCTCAAAGAACGTTTTCTTTTACAAAGTTTTATGTACCAACATAGTTTGGTGCAAGTTTTCATTTCGCTTCATTTTCTATTCCTTTTTCCACTGCAAGAGATAAAAGTGGATCTCTATATTGGATATATATATTACAATTTATGCAACTACTGACTGTAAGTTGAGCAATACGACTTCGTGTTTGAGTTGACAAACTGCCCAATACTATATAGGATGGGAACACACATACTATGCCTGGCTCGGACTAAACTACATGCTGTATGTTGACTCGGCTATGTAAATATCTATTTACTTAAGGAATGTGTGTGTGTGTATTGTATACAGATGCAGTAAGAATCCGCTAATACAAATACATATAAAGTTTGTTCCAAACTACTACAATCCGGCTGCGTCCACGTCAAAAGTGAAATATTGAGACGGAAACTTTCATAACAATAAATAAGGAGGAAGAATAGAAACCTTGTTCTTTTGTTTCCGGAATAAAACACATTTCAGGATTTGACTTTTCACTTATTTCCTTGTCTTTTGTATTTTATCTTGCAAAGAGTAGAATACGTTCATTTGAAATACCAGAAGGCTCTTTGATAATAACATCTTTCCAACTTTTCTCCCGGAGCTCGATCCTCTATTTGGATACATACGTATGTATATACGGTTTAAACATTCAATACATTCATAAACACAAATGCATGCACTGTATATACTTATATCACACGTTAATATGACTATTTCGTAAAATATAGTTTCCGAAATTTACTTGTTCAAGAGTAAACTATGGCGGCTGGGGTTTCTCATTAGCAATTACAATTCTATTGTTCAAGCTCACAACAAAATAATGACGAATGATTTTTTTTCATTCGCCCGTACAAAGCATGAATTTTTCACATAAAACCATTATTTCAAGTAAAATCTGCAAACAGTATAAATTGTAGCCAAGATTTGTTCAGTAGAAGGTTTTAGGGATTATATATTTGTTCTATAAATAAACTTAAGAAACCGCTAGGAATATTTGTTTTATCATAAAGAAATTTAACAAACAAAACCATAAATATGGGAATAAATATTATCTGCATTGCTTTGTATTTGGCTGCTCAAACTGTTAAGGAGAGATATTTGTGACATTCGTAATATGTAAATAGAAGGATATGATCATAGCGTGTACAGTTAGAATTAGATGGTATCAGTGGGCAATAACTCAGAGGCAGGCTACTTTTCGAATGTCACAGGATATTGCTTAGACGCGTGTGTCAAAGTAATGTAAGGTAAACAACATCCGAATAATGATGTTAAAGTATACAATATAAGTTTCTCTCGAAATTTCGATGGTGTGTGTCTAATTCACATTTCAAATCAAGAACTAATTTATGTCTGTCCCTTGGCTGGTCCCTAACAAGAAAAAGTGATCCTTAAAAATTCAACTTGTAAGAAATGTGTCGCGATCTCTCGAATAGATTAGCCCGTTCGTTACAATTGAGGTAGGCCCATCGAGGGTGAAATGCAGAGAAACCTTCCATTATTAGTTTGTTTAAAGCTTGAGTGTATTTAAACCTCTTAAAAGTAATCGAAGTAAGCGCATTCCTTAAGAAAATGCTAAGAAAGACATAAAAGAAGATGTACTTGAGTTCAGTAACAATTGAGCAACCATAGTTAGCCACATCCTGCCATATGGGCCCGGTTTTGAAAGATGTACCTATACCCATGTATATAAATGCAAGTATATTGCAACCATTCGGTCATCCTCGACCTTCGGAAAGCTCTCAAAAATCATCATTGTCCGCTTTCCGACGAGGGCTGAGAGATTCATTGAGTTTATATTGTGTGACCCTTAATAATAGCTGAAGAAGGTAGGCTGGAGAAACACACACCTCAGACACAGTCCCTATTCTCGATTCACATTGATAAATGGGAAAAGGTTCCACAAGAAATAATGTCACAATGCTCAAGGTGTCTCGAAGAATGAAAAAGCAAATATATTGCTTTCAGCTATTTCCGATAACTACAAAACTTCAGGAGGATCCTCGGACGGAGACATGTACACTTACGAAATGAAAATATATGCGAGTCGTCTAAAAACTAGGTACGATTTATTTCCCAAGTATGAATGAATCTCTATAGGACAGCATAAGGTGTGTGACCACCTCCTGGGCAATTTTATCAAAGTTTGTCATACTTCTCATCTTTCACACCTTTCTCAGTCTGTGTGAAGAAACATGTTTTCCACTAAAATGACTTGAGAGTTTAGGAGGAAAAATAAATCACTCAGATGAAATTCCGCAAGCACTGGCATTTTACTCGTGTCTGGCATGTTTGCTGCAAACAATTGTGCGAGGAATTTTATTTTAGACCCGAGTGAAATAAAACGACAAACGAATTCAACAACGACAAACTTCAAATTCAGCAGTCACTCAGCCACAATAAACCTAAACAACTTTTAGCTTTACGATCCACTCAAAGAATCTGATTTAACAATACCAACTTTGTTCTTTCCAGTCTAATTAAACTTTGAGAACGAAATGTGAAATGCTGCGACAGCACAATTTTTGCTTACACAGAAAGAAAGAAATATCAGCAAAATGGTTTTCTCCAGAATCATATTTATATATGCTCCATAAGTAGAACACCAAGTACATTTTGCATTTACAATTTCGTAGGCGGTGATGGTGATGCTGCCACTGCTACTACTCATTTCTTTCAAGGGAGTAAAACGGAATGACTTTCCATTTGGTTTGGACTGCCCAAAATATTTTCGTGAAGCCTTTTTAGATTTACATTTGAGATTCTTCGAAGGAATGAAAAGGGCTTTTATTCTCACTCAAATGGTTAATGTACATGCATGTCTAGCAGAAGTATGTGTGTGTGTGTGTGTGTTTACTTCTGAAATAAAATACACACACTCTCTCTCAATGGACTTCGTTATAAGGGACTGCATGCTGGAGTTTCTTCTAGACTTATATCGAGTCGGTTTTGGAATAAAATGGGTGAATCTGTTTGCATTGCAGTTCACTCTCTTACTTTGAAATCATTTTAAAAGCTAAAGCCTCCTTCCGTTTTCTCTGTCCTATTGTAAAAGCCAAATGAGGCAAAGGCAAGCCTTCTATTCACAAATCTCAAGGCACTCAAACTCTCTTTGAATTCAAAGGAATGAGTTCAGCTGAGTCGCAGACAAGTTCATGCATCACTTTCCAATGAACTACATTCATCTGCACTTCTACTCATCGTTTCTACAGTTGCGAGTGTCCAAGGGTCGTTCCACACCTAAAGTTGATCTCACATTCTTATTACCTTGCCCATCTAGTCGGGGTTTGCAAATTTACCGATGGTTTGATATATATATATTGTATGCAGGGAAATTCACACAATTATTGTGAATTTCACCTTCTTTTTACACTGTTTAGCTAATTTGCTCGTACCTGTGACATTGTTCCTATAAGGAAAGCACATCACGCATTGCATGACAGGTACTAAGAGAAAGAAAGGATTTGTCTCGGCTTGTCTATTGTCTTGTCATCCCTATAACCCATCAGTAAAACATTCAGAATAAATGTGTAAAAAAATGAATGATTCAGATTCGATCGAGATGAAATTTCATGCTTGTTTGAGACGCCAACGAGAGTCCATGTAAGCTAACTATTCCACTAGCATAATATGCGGTTTGCAAACAATAGATGAACGGTAAAATTCAAAGTTTCGATTGTACAAAACAGAACAACGAGATCTGTGATAGGAGGATATGTGACACAATAGGTCGCAAATCTTAAAGGTGCTCTTTAAGTCGCCTATTTTCGTGACTTCGACACAACACCAATTTTGGACACGCTGAGGTTTATTGTATTCTAATAGGTGGTACGGCACACACACACACACACAAGGCACTTCATTCATTCAACGGATGTACTCGATTCTATACAGAGTTGATATCACACTTGTCGCCTGAAATCCTCACTCACCTTATCCACCATAAATTGTTATTGATATCTAATTCCAAACCAGAAATCAATACTATTTTGAACTTTAATGATTTTAAAAATTTGTTTCATAAAAGTTGGTAAGAATGAAAGCTGATCGGGCAAGGAAGGAAAGTAAAACGAGATTTACAACACAGCGAAAATTAAATTGTATCAAAGCAAGGTTGGTTGGATGACTAGAATGGTATAGTTGACAGTTTTCTGAATTTGACATGTCATTGTGTTCCTCATAGAGATTTACCGTCTTCATCATATACAAGGCGAACCACTTCACATCATGTGGTATACAATAGATTTCAACCTCAACTTCAAACATTCATTCTTTTCTTAAATATATACAGATAATATACACACAACCTAACCGAGTCACCTGATGTTAACAATAACTATACAAACATCGACTCTAAATTAAAAATCCATACGGTGCGGTATACAGAGAGCACAGAGGGACTTCATACTTATAATCCGAAATCCTAAGACTGATCTTTAGGTACATACATACTCATTTCATACAACAAAGATGCTGACAATGAATAAAGCTCACAGTCGAATATATAATATAACTTTACTTGTAATTCACACAATTTTAACTATTTCGATTTTCAGTTGTGACAATCTAGTGAATATTCTTTTATTCTAATCAAAATATCATCTCTTGTCAGGGTTTTTAGTATACATTATTTATTCAACATGCTTGAATACATTCTTGTTCTGCTCTTCTGATTCCCTCTGCAGTACCCTGCTAGACCTTTTCAACATTGCTTGCATGTATATATTTCTCCATGAACCATTCCCGATTTCCCAGCAACGAACAACATGCTGAGTATCATCATTCCAATTTATACTGTAAAGTGTAATGAGAAACCGGTTTACCATTTTCATTATTCTTCCTTCGAACGTAATGAATTATAAGTCACTTTGCAAGAATACAAGTGTACTATCATTTATATGCTGCCGTGCACTTGATGCTTCTTCCAACGTTGGAAAGAACTCCCAACCTGCTCTTGTCCTTTACTATAATCACTAGAGCTTGTGAAGGAATATTATTATTACTCTTATGAGCTCAATAGATGATGTGTGTAATACTCAATTCCAGTCGCTGCCAATCATGCACTGCCCTTTCCTTTCAACGATTCAGAAGTCTGATCGTCTTCAGTTTCACTTGTTTTCGAAGTAATCCTTAAAAAACCACCTAGCTAGCGTGCGAGCTCCCCCTGAATATAAGCTTTCCATCACGCCAAAAAATGAACTCAAGCCAAGTGTGGTTGCCTCAGGTGTACGAGATTATTCAAGTCCATTTTTGCCTACACTGATATATCAGATCATATTATAAAGACCAATGTTTTTTAACAATAATGTAAAAATGTACGACTATCTTATAAAAAGAAACTGAGCCGGAGTTTACCGATTGAAAATTGAGAGTAGTGTCCATCCGAGGACAAAGATGGTTTAAACTTTGCTCTTTAGCTAATCCATCTTTAATCACACGGCACCAAGATGATTTATGGTTAAACTGAAGATGAAAATTCCGCTACTGTTGTTATATGAGGGAGCATCATTCGTTCTACGTGTATATACCTAACTTTCCATAATAATAATGAGTCAGTTAGATTACAATGTACATGCTATCTCTTGTCAAGATTAATGATCTTGAGCAAAAATTATGTGGTGAGGAACACACATAGCAAAGTCTTTGCGTGTATAGACACATAGGCAGTTATATTGCTCAGCTGACAGTTTATCCTCACACATATATATAAATGCATATAGTCAGGCTGCAAAGTGACGAGCAAAGAATAATTTGCATGAGGATTCTCAAAGTAACACAAAATGATTCGCCTCTGCATCTTTCTCCTAAAGTCTCAATTGACTTGAGCCTGCAAACTCGACTGTCAGCCATCAGCTTCTCCTATTCTTTACAAATGTAAATTTAATTAAACCTTTCTAACCCTTTGCCTGCTTCTTCTTCTCCTCTATTTGCATATTCCAGCTCGGGTGCATTTTACCTTCCCGTTTCATTCAAATGACTCGATGATCAGTTGGTACGTTGGTAGAAATGATATAAACTGTACCCATATAGGTATATGTATATATGCGATGAGGCTGTGTTTCCTCGTTTTTATTCATTTAAGGATTAATTTCAATGCACGAAGTCACGCTTTTGTCTCCAGCTTCCTAGAAAATTTTAACAAACTCTTTTAATCATTCCACATTGCGTCTCTCTGTAGTTCTTCACGTGAACACATCTTCTCCTACCAAGACACGCAAAATGAGAAACACCGAGTGTACAAAGAGAAAAGACCAGGAACAAAATGAACGTGTACAGTCACACACCTTAACTTCATTAATTCAAGAGACTTTTGAGTTTTAAATTCCCGTCCTATTTCATACTAAACTATTATATCTCACTGCAAACGGCTATAGTTACTATACTGCTACGTACTTGGGATATTCTCTGTCAAAATATACCTGGGGATGTGCCTTACAATATGACTAGCCTGTCTAGATCTTTTATCAATGACATAAGATCTCCTTCTTTCTAAATGAATACATACCAGGTTACAGTATTGGGACTGTCACTTCTAATTTCAAGGACCTCTGTTTAATTAAAAAGATGTTGAAATAATTGGACAATTCTACAAATTTCAAAGAGTAGGATTTCACAAATTTTATCTATCGCTTTAATCACGAGACAAATTCTATACACAAGCATGAAATTCGAGTGGATCAAAATATTTTCTATTTATATTTACCCAAGACAAGACTTCTTTGTACTAAAATCTGATTGTGCAAAACCAAGTCTTGAGAAACAATAAATCTATCTTCGTAACCATCTCCTGATCTACTGATAATAACGACGAATATATATTGCTCCTGCCTATGCATTAACATTCATTATGTTTTTCTTATTAAGTTTCTTTTTCCAAAGCGGCGTTCGTGTATTTACGAATCTCAGTATAAATATGAACAAAGGCAGGGAATATACGCAACTGTGTGCATGATGATTCATTCAGAATAACTTCTTCGATGATACACTGAAACAACATTGAATATACATGGATGCGTGTACAAGTAAATCCTCACACGCTAGCCTACATTTTATTTTGCAACATTCCCTCATCATCTTGTCTAAGACTCGGAGTGGGGCCAACAACTATAGAGACTTCTTTTCTGTTTCAAGAATACTTAAATCCACCTCCCATTTTAAACCAGTAGTGATAAAATCAATTCAGTAATTAGGGATGACAAGACA
>Ga0194135_10000844_pt1 | contig 17982 bp, 12 predicted proteins | sample LitLau_LLRF_2013_FD_134024 | JGI IMG/M metagenome (GOLD analysis project Ga0194135, IMG submission 134024) | Freshwater sediment microbial communities in response to fracking from North America - Little Laurel Run_MetaG_LLRF_2013 (version 2) | ecosystem: Environmental > Aquatic > Freshwater >...
ATTCTCATCATGTATAGAATGTGTGTAGACAAGTTCTGCTATTATCCATCGTACTATTTAAGCCTTAAGCTCCTTTAATGTCTTTTTGTAGTCTTTTATTCCCCAATGAAGTGTGTGTGTGTGTGTGTGTGTGCGTCGAATACGAGGAGAAAGTCGCAATGGAAAGTTATAATTATTTGTGACATCTCTCATGAGAGAGAGATGCTTATTGGAAGCATATAGGTAATCTATATATTATAATCTATAGAAGTGTATAGATTATATATAGATTATATATAGATTACCTAAGTCTTACATAAGATAGATAATGAAAATCTTTGCACACACACACACACGTACACACGGAACTTGTTCAAACAGAATATGTGTGGGGTCTGCTCTTGCCTGTCTAGTAATACATTTCCGTGAGATCAATTAGTAATTTATTTCTTAATGGAAGTTGATGGGAACGAATGACGAGAAGCCTTCACTTTTCTCAGAAGTAATATTTGCGAAATGAAAAAACTTTCTCTGATCTTTCTCTAAAAAAGGAAATTGCACTCTCATCGTCTCCTTGCTCTTTGTGCTTTCTCTGATTAAGACGCCAACGCGTGATGATGTTGATCGTAATGAAAACTACACACCATTAGTTACACGTTCACTTTACGTACTCTTTCGTAGTAGTAGTTACATTTGTTGGAGGAGGCTCGCCATCGACTCGTGAAGGGGGAAAACATAATCAGTAAGAATCTTAATGATTACAGAGTGTGAGCATATTACTATAATTGCTTGCAAAGATTGAACAAGCTTACAAATATATCTAAGCTTTCTTCTGTGTTTTATCATTTAATGTTTTGTTAGGGATTTCTATATAATGTAACTGATCTTGTGTGTTACATAATCAACACATATCTAATAATAGTACCCTTGAGAGCATTCACAAAGTTCAATAGTATATATATTATATTATGTTGAATGAATATCAAAAGATGAAAGTAGGTTAGTTTTGCTGCTGATAAATAAGATTATCACGTAACAGAAGAATTAATTCTCACAAGAAAGAATTGTGTACATTGAATGCATACAAATAAGACAAGAAGGTACAATTGAACACGAGTTCTTTTTGGTTGTAAGCCTTAAGCTCATGAATGTAATAATAATAGTACAGTCACGGAGAAAAGTGTGTGGAGAGCATTTAGTCAGCTAAAAATGGTTTTCACAGCTCGTTAATCTTGGTTAGTTCATAAGAAAAAACTGTGTGTGTATGTGGAAGGTTCTGATGTCTGGGAATCGGACATTGGAATGGGACTCCCTCTCCTCGGACTTTCTCTATTCCTCCAGACATAATGAACTTTCTCTTTCAACAGTTTACAATTTATCACACCCTTCAATTAGCCTTCCACAAAAGGAACTTTTGTGTGTGTGTCTTGTGTGCTTCCCATTCTTGACGCCTTCTTAAAAAAAGAAGGTCTCTCTCTGTCTCTCAATGGACAATTCCTCCTACTTGACCTACCAATTACACTTTAATTCTTGCATTCAACCGGTTATATATATATATGGACACACATTGATGCGTATATGATAAGAACCTGACCTATTTTCTAGTTTAATCCACGCCTGTAGAATATCGACGACTAAAATCGAAGGCCTTGTATGTGTATGTGTCTGATGAGAAAAAGGAAAGCATATATATATAGCATCATGTGTAGCTATTTAGGATTGAGTGGAATGTGTTGAGAATAAAATTCATATGAAATGAGACGCCAGAGAGAGATGATGATAGAAACTGTAGTAGTAATGATAAGAGAACAAAAGTAGTTCTTGCGGTAAAATAACTTACAAGTTGTTATGTGTATATTGCTGATTGGTTATTGTATAACTGCGTTGAACACAAATATATCCGCATACATATAAATGTACACACCATCAGCCATGTTATAGAAGAAGGTTACAAGAACGAGTTTTGGAAATGGAAGTTACAGAGATGAGAATCATGAGTGGATCATTGTAAACCCACAAGGGTATTGTTTACTTGAGTAGAATTGATGTAATTAAGTTGAGAGGGAAAGACACACAAGTCAATGTGTGAGACTTGAAGTGTGTTGTGCATTAATATCAGCAGCAACGAACCAACCACCACCACCACCACCAACCCTTTCTTCTCTCGTACACTTAAGCTTTAAAAGCAGATCGAGAGACCATCTCTCTTCTCGTATTATGTCTAAACTTAATGTCTGCTATCGATACCAAAATGCATTCTCTCTCAAGGCTTCCCTGTTCCCACTCACTTTACACTAAAGACTATATATACCTAGCTAGTGCTTTCACTTCCACTCGACATTACGACGACCAGACCTGCTGCTAACTCGTACATAAATAATACTGGACGTGTCTTTCTATTCAAGAGACAGGTGAGACTCATACACACTTCATATTGTCCATATATAGAATGTGTACACGATATCTGTGTAGCATCGGGAGTTATTATTCTATACACAACCCTCTCTGCCTGTTGTTGAAGTGTATAGTCAGTGTAGTAAACAGATCAAGCTTAAACAAAAGCTACTTGAGTCCTATGTTATGTACGACGTATGTGCAACTTGTCTAGAGTTTCTATTTTGTAGTAAGGCAATTTGGCTGTCAGTTAGAATGATAATTGAGCTGGTGATTTTGTGTATACGTGGTAGCAGTATATAGATAGGTTGAATGTAAACAATAATTATTCTGTCGTACGATGTCAATAACTTTCTGTCGCTTTATAATTTAAGTGTCTTACGAACAAACAATATCTCTACACAAACTTCATATCTCCGTGTTAATAGTTAATATATTAATAATTAACTCGAGAGTCACTCGGGTTGTGGGAACATGAACTTTAGGGCTTATTTAGAATTCAGATTTACATTGCACATTTTATTATTGCGAATTATTCTGGCAACTCATTAAAATCATATAAGATCTCATTGTAAATAGAAATGGCTTTGGCTTTACTTAAATATTAACAACATTAATGGAAAGTACTCAAGTTTATTAAGCAACTCTCTCGAGAATACTGTAAAGATAATAAGCTACCTATACTCAAATAAAATTAGCATCAGAGTAGCTTAAATTCTTAATCCTTAAATCGTGTCAAAGAAACTTAAAACACATATATCCGGACAGAGACAATAGAATTCGACACTTAAGACCATTCTTTAGTGTGTGTGGGTGTTCTCTGTACACAAAATGATATTGAGTTTTGTTGTTTTCCTTGAGCATCGTCTACATTCGTGGGATTTGTTAAGGACCGTATATAGAATATATAAGACTTCTCGTTAGAGCCAGAGAAAGTAGAAAAAGGATCAGAGCAAAAGAGTAGGAACTTTTGAAGACGTGATCTTCATTTCAAGTGTGACTTTCTTTTTTGAAGAGAAACTATCATGTGGGAAAGAGAAAACGACAGAGAGGGCTTTAGAGACAAAGTGAAATCGAAATCTGGTAAATTTGTTCACTTTCCTCCGACTGACACATCAACTTTCCTAATATTCTCTGTTGTTCCTCTCCCGTCTCTCTCTTCCATTTATTGTCATCAGTCTTACTTTAACTCTTCGTGAAACATAATACACGAATCTTTATATATTCATTCGTGCAAATGTATATATGTATATTCATTCGTGTGCAAGTGTATATATGTATATTCACGTGCTCCGAAACTTTTCCACTCTTCCTAGTCGTATACGCTGGATATGTCTCGAATCTTCCGTTTTAAAGCGTCACATACTCTTCTTCTACTGTCTCTTGTTTTGAGCGCATCTCAAACCTTAAAACAAACCTTTTAGTTTACCAGTTCTTATTTTATTGTTCAAAACAACCGTCAATGTTTTTATACAAAGACGACAAGAAGAGATTGCGCCTTCATTTTGTTTATTCATCCAGTGAATGTGTTTTCCTCCTTCGAAAAATGTCATTCCACATTCAAAACGAGATTGCCCACTTTCTCTCTCTTTCTCTCTTCTATAAAATACAAATTCATCTGAGTTTTATTATTTTACATTTTGCGGTTACGATTACGAGTAAATGAAATGGAAGGCAACCATACGTAACCGTATACCCCATATACATATGCCCGTATGGGTATTTCCTACCCTCACTAGCTTTTGAGGGGATTAGGTGAACGGTGAACTCTCAAATCTCTTTCTTGGTGCATTGCTGTGCATATTGTCGTTGACACTCGACTCAAGTAGGAGAAAGCAAAGTTTTATTTTTTATTCTTGTCGAAGGGGAACATAAAAATCCATTCCGCTTGTTGTTATTTTTAGGGTAGCGTGTATAAAAGGAACGACGAATATCGCTTCCCGTGATTTCATTTGATTTCTTAATTAATAAATAGATAAAACTTTCCACCGACGATTATCCCTACAACCTATTTAGCCTCCTAAATTAATATTTCTCACATAATAGGGAAAGAGAAACTAGCATAGTTGCAGAATATCGTTACACCTATCCTATGTATAAAACATTACACCCACATTCACTGGAACTTATTGCCTCAGCTTTTAGAAGAAAGCTCCTTTTTATTTTATTGTTCAATGCTATGTATACGTGCACTGATACCTTTTGTGTGTATTTGTGTGAGTTAATGCCTACTTCTTACCTAAATATAATAAAAGTTCCTGTCTTAGCTATAAAGCTATACGTGATACGTATATACCCATTGGCCTTTATTTCCATTTTCATAACTCATTCTTCTCCCTATATACCTCGCGTACAAACGCACATAGTAGACATCTCAATCTGAAAGACGACCCATAAAAACAGATATGAATGTATATGATTGGGAGACAAAAAAGTGAAAATGGAAGAAAAGAAACGACCTGGAGAGAAGAAGAATGCTTGGAAATATTTATGTCCGGAGATAAAGAAAATCCTCCCCCTTTCTATTGAGGAAAGAGGAACGCACACACACACCTTGATGATAAGAACGAGAGTGAAAGTGTGAAAGCAACCGTTGGGTTTTGTCTGTTCTTTCTTCTCAAACAAATATAATCACTTGCTATTAGAAAGTATACATATATATATATATTTATTAACGATGATAAGTATCAACTTGTACAAAGGACACATTTATTTCATTAATAAGGACATCAAATTCGCTTCACAAAATATCATGATGGAGTATTTCTAAGTACAATAAAATTTTTCTTCCTGAAGCGGTCCAATAAATTAATTGCCCTGATGTTAATCTATTGTTAACTTAAGTAAAAGTTAACGTAAAAGTGAATCTCTTGACATTTAATCGAAAATTCAATACCTAGAAGAAAAGGCCTGCTGGGTGTGGCTAAACAAAACCACACACACAACATAAAGAGAAATAATACAGAAATAATGAAAGAGCAATCCAAGTAAATCGAGTAGTAGGAATATAGAGAGAGGGGCAGATTCGATTAGTAGGCCAATCGTCTTTTTCTCAGTAAGGAAAGTAAGAAAGAAGTTGCATTAGCAATAAAACTGGTAGAGAGACGGGAAGCTATTTTTATTGATCCTGACATGTATAGATGTGTGTGTGTATGTTATTAGCTATTTTTATTGTCAAACATAACAAACACACAGGCAGGCAAAGAGAAAACACTTGATCTTACTTTATGTCTGGTTTCATTCCTGATGGGGCACTCAAATTAGCCGTATAAACTAATAGACAAAAAGTAATTACCATTCCATTGATTATTACTTAAACAGAGAGATATATGTATAAATATGTAACTCCTTAAGCATTGTGTATAAAAGCTATATATAGTTCGTTTCCTGGTTTCCTTAATAGAAAAGTGTATTTCAATAAAAGCTGTGTCGGCTACCAACAGCTCACTCAATATATCTATATGTATATATATATTATATACATCTCATACAAATGGAAATAATTCCGAAGAAGTTTCTAGAGAACTCATAAACGAATGTGAGAATGATTTTTGAAAGCCTGAATGTGAAAGAGACGACGACGAAGGGAGGAAAGAATGAAAGGTTGTTCAAAAAATGAGACACACACAACTCTCTAGTTCAGTTTTAGAATTCAGTTTAGAGCGTGTGTGGATCACACTGAGACTTCTTCTTGTGAAAGTGTGGAAATGTATTCAGTATGCACACACTCACATTTATATATAGACGAGAGAAAGAAGGGATTGAAGAAATCTCGGCAATTTCCATGAACGAGGGAACCTCAGTAACGACTGTGTGTCTTGATTTAATTGTCTGGAAAAATGTGCCACTACAAGATCCAAGACGGAATAATAGAATGAACCGATAGACTCTCGTGTTGTGTGTAAATATACGACGCACCAATACATTCACAGACTCACATATATACATATATAAACATTACATATGTATATACAAATGTATTTACTTTCTCTTACAATTCCCAACCACATCTTCACCGAGAATCCCTCAAGCATTAAAAAAGTACGCAACAATCCGAGTCAAATTGGTTGGTAACAACATTCACTCACTCATTCCCTCTCTCTTGCCTTAATCCCAAGTGTGACTGCGTGTGCTTTCCTTCTTCTTATGGTGATGATGTGTGCAGATACAATTTCCATCTTGGCTCCCTAACATTATGCACATCTCAAGTGACCTATGCCAAGACGGAGATAAGACGACGTGAGACCACGAACCGTCGTCCCTTGTTGTATCTCCTTGCTAGCCTTTCAAATTGTATGTTGCCTTGTAATAAATTAACCTTGTGATTTCGTTGATACTGCGAATACTGATGATGACAAGGAAGACAATAATTAATTCCACATGACTACTACAAAGCGCAAGGCGTTCTAAATACAAATACACACTTTGAATTTAAACTATATAAGTGAAGTAAGTCGGATATAGGAATAAAATACCACACAACCCACACACACAGTGACACACACACACCTGGATGGCCTTGTAAGTTTAAATGGTGTCATATAGTTTTGTAGAGAGAGCTGAGACCACATTCTGCGGAATCGATCGAGAGAGAGAGAGATAAACTTTGAGTTAGTTCGAAAGTTTGTGTACAAAGGATCGAAAGAGTTAAATAATTACTAACGAGCATATTATACTTTAGAGATATATATGTCAGAGACAATATATATATATATATATGTATATCCTACATAATGTTGAGTTGAATGGCTCTAAGAGTTTAGAACAATCTTGTGGAGGTATGAATTAAAAATGAGTGACGATAAAAGAGTATAATAACGTAGAGAGGGGACGGAAATCTAAATCCTGGGATATATATCGAAAGGAAGGAGAGACAAGGAAGAAGTAGAGAGATGATGAGGGGCATAACTATTAAATGATTACTGTCTCAGGAGGACAGGAGATTGAATCTAATGCCCCATTTCTTTCCTCATCTTCTCTCTTTCCGTCGTCCTCCTTTCGAACTTCTTCTTCCAAACTCTCAAGAATGTCTTTCTTTTACTGTCAATATGGAGAATGGTCTGTAGAATGACGCTAAGGACAAGGCATAGCAAAATGTATTCCAACGAGATATGAACATCTCATTCACCCTCTCTTGAGACACCCAATGTTTTTCTCTTTTATGGCTTTCTCATTATATTTCATGACACCACCGGTGTGTGTGTGTGTGCTCTTACTCCACTCTCAACTTACACACTCATATGTCCTTCTTTAAATTCTTCCTCATCTTTAGACCATGTCTTTGTGCTTGTGGAGCGTAAGGTAGCATCATATCACCAGACCTTTTCCCATTCACCTCCAGTAAAAAACATGTTACACACACTCTTCAAACTTTCTCCTGTGTCTTTATAGCAGTAGGTCTACTCTCGGTGTAAGTAAGTAATTCCATTATACAGTTGTTTGCACCAGTAAGTGTAAGCTAGCTTATATATATATACTTAAATATATAGTCTTTACAGGTTAGGCAACGAGGACTAGAATTGAGGCTGTGAATTACCTCAATGCACTAACAATCACGGCGTTTTATGGAATGGATTTTTTATTTCCCTCCTATAAACTTATTGTACATGTGTGCTGTAAAAGTGTGTTTATAAAAGAACAAAACGCGAGTCCTGACGATGCTCCTGGCTAAAGTTTAGCACAAATAGAAAAATAAAAATGTATGTAGGCACCTTAGTATATGTATTCCTTTTTGTTTTTGTGTTCCAGAGTTCCAGTTGTAAAAACCACATAAAGCCTTAAAGATTTTACGAGTGACGAGTGTTATTATTACACACTCACTTCGCAAGTATATTTTAATAGGAGGAAAGTACAATTCAACGGTATGTGTATTGTTTGTGGATTTCGGAAGGACATAAAAATTCCAAATACATATATTTAATATAAAGAGAAAGTTACTACTTGGCATTTCCCAAGTTTCTTTAGTTCTACAAGAGTAGTAGTAACCTTAAGTGGGAAAGTATTTGTCAAAAAAGGTTCAAAAATAGGGTGGCCAATAAAAGTCAAAGAATGATTTAGTGTTATACATGTGGCATGCAACAAAATGTCGAACCCTGTCGAAATATATATATATATATATATATGTACTCTAGAGAGAGTCTTCTCTTGATGTGCTAAATTTTGTTCCTACTATAGATTAGACAGATATGAGAAATGCGGCCAAAAGAACACACACACGAACCACAGGTCTTTCTCGGTATCTATACTTTTTGCAAAGAATGGCAATTCACTTGAAGTATCCAATCGAATACTCTCTCTCAAGTCTCACACGAGGTTTCATATCACCCATCATAAGTGGTGGCCAACTTGTATCGTATAATTTCACATCACCCGTTGTCTCCTACTCCTATGATACTTTTTTCATGTTCAATGTTCAATAAACTAAAGTTATCACAGAGTGGACAACTTTGTTGTGTGTATGTAGTGCAAGCAACTGACAGTATTAAGGACATGGGAAGAAAAAGTTTCTTTTTTGAATAGTCTGGGAACCTTGTTGACTATACCTTTACTATAATATGTACACTATACAGGGTGAATGTTTAGCTCGAGGTCTTTGTGTAAGTATACAATTTCTGTATTTCTGTATTTCCAGACAAGGAGAGAGAGAGGTACTTTCTAGGCACAAGCTAGTAATACTAGAGGCAGAGGCGGCCGAAGAGTATTATGATGATAGGCAGTTTAGTTTTACTTTTAGTACAGAGCAATCATGAATGTGTATTATTGGGAGAGAGAGGTCGTCTAAAGAGAATCGAACATCGTTTGCACGTCCCTTCGAAAAGTTCGCACAGGCCGAGACACACCAGACCAGACGTAGAATAAGACGCAGACTGTTGGTAAAGTGAAACGATGTCATTTCAAAAGATGAGACTGATATTATGAATACTACACACACACCATTCACTCCTTTCTCTCTCTCTCTCTCGTTGTATCCATTTTTACGTTTTGTACTTGCTTTCTCCTTATGTTATTCCATCCATCCATGGTCCTTATCACTTTTCTCAGCTTACCTACCTATATATACTCGTTATTTCTTATGAGGCATATCTTCTTCCGTTATTTCTATCACGAGGGGCTTAAACTCGTACTAATAATAATAGTAATTGTTTCAACAAGTATACACACACACATACATATATGATGATAACGCTGTCTGTCTCTGTGTTTGTAAGAACAAGATCAAGTTTGTGTGATTTTTGTAATTGTTCTACAAATGTTTAGACATTCTCTCCAGATAAAAAAACAACACGCAAGCAGTTATTGATACAATTAAAGACGCAGGGTGAAGTAAAAGCTTCCCTTAAAGTGTAGTAAGAAATAATTGAACTGTCTGCTTTGCGGGGCGCACAATTAGTCAAGTTACATAAAATATTAAAAAGGTTCATGAGCATTCTTTTTAATTTAAATCAATAATTTTGAATTTTATAATAAAGTCTGCCTAGAATTGTTGCTGTCTTATTACTGTAAAAAACTCCAAGCTTAGACGGGTAATCGAGAAAAAGTTTTCCCTTGTTTATTTATAAACTAAAACTGTTTCTGAACTTGTGTACACGTAACTGTGTGTACGTACTAGTACTAATAAATGTACAGTAGTAAACTTCTTCTTCAGAGTAGTCACTAGTAGTCAGCATATTTGATGAATAAATTGTTGAGCTCGATGGAGAAGTAGTTTTTTAGGATCATTTAGTGTAAGCGTCGTAAAAAAACTGTTGGCTACTTTCTTTCTTCTTCTTCTTCCTTAAAGGAGACTACAAATAATTCAAAGGAAAAAGCTCCACATTAGCTCGAGCATGGAGAAAGTTAAAAAGGTAGACACTGACTTGACTAGTACTTTCTCCCTACTATGGGGAGGCTTTGAGGATGATGGACGTTTACTAATCACACTCTTCTAGTATTCTAGATAGTTTCTAGTTTGTAGAATGGTCTGTACATATTATAGTAGATGAAAAATGAGGAGATGGTCAAACTACGAAAGGAATCCATTACACTCGACTAGGTGTATATATATATATATATATATATATATATATATATATATCGTGTCTTGCAAGTTGTACTACTCATTGTACTGGAGTATAGGTCGAAGGAGAAAGTGCAAATGTCACAGAGACTAATGGGCGTTTCAATATAAAAGCCTAAGAAAGCCTTTCGTGATGACTCGAGACTGTTGCAGGGAGGGAGGCTGCCACGTATATAACAAATAGAACAAAATACACGACTAAGTATGTGCGTGTAAGTTGTTCCATTTATAAACTAGTAAGATTACTTTTGGAGAGCTTTTCTAATACTTTGTGGCAGGAACATACAACTTTCTCAATAGCTCTTCCAGTTCCATGCCACCTTCGATATTGTGTACAGATTAACATCTGCAATATACGCTGTTCTTTGACGCTTGAAAATTATCTCCATATCATTGGTCATGACTTAATAAGTTTAATATGCCCCCTGCGTGTGAAAAAATGGCCAAACGACAATCCACCCACTTCCTTTTGTCAAAACCCTACGACACGTCGTCGTCGTTGAATTCAAAAGACCGAAAAAGTCAAATGGACTTGGAGAAAGCTAGTGAGAAAGGGAGAGAGATTTTCACTCATACAAACTAAAGGGATAAATGGAAATATACATGATTGGTAGGTAAATCACACAAACCTCTCTTTCTCTATTCTCTCTCTCTCTCCTTCCTACCAGAATCAAAATCGAAAAAAAGAAATGGATTCGTGAATTCGTTTTGTACTTAAGCTATTGTACTGACAAAATGAAATAGAGAAAAAGCAAGAGAATATGAACACGAACAAGAGGATTTCTATTTCCTTCTGAAATACCTTCGACTTTTGACAAGACTTGCTCTTCTTTCACCTTTCTAATAAAGATGATCCACTTGTTCCCAACTTGTCAAGCGGAGAAACACATTATTCTCGTCTACGCATTTCAACGCAATTTTTTTCTCTATAAGAAATCATCTCCCATTTCTAACTAAGCTTAACGCTTTTCTATAAGAAATAAAAAACTTTTTCAAAGAAACTTGTACTTCTTGAAAAGAAGAACCGAAGCTGTCATATAAAGTATAGTTTACACGAAACGCACTCACACACACGAAGTCATCATAAACTTGAATATTTCCGATATTTTTCCCTTCCCTACTTTGATAGTTTCCTGTGTGGAACTTTCACAGAATGAAATGTCTTGATTTCTTTCCTGCTCTTCAATGAAGACTTATTGAGAGTGTGTGTTAACGTTTGGTTTAATGCTAACGTGAAATGAGGTGTAGTGTGTTGTGTGTGTTCTGTGAGAGAGAGAGTTCTTTCAATTCCTCATTCTTTTCATGAAAGGCCAGGAAGGAAGAAATAATGCGATCTTCCGGAGACTCTCTTCTCACAGGATGTGATGCATCATTGTGTGAACTCGACACTCTTTGAGCCTTAAAATATACCGCAGATTATAATTCCTCTTCTTTGTGGTCTTCACACATTTCCTTTTACACAGATTCACTTATTCAATCTCTCTCTCTCTTGTTAAAAGTGAATCCAATATGTATGTATACATGCGGGGATGAAAAGTTCCAACCTGTGGGCATATACCTACGCGTGTATGTATATAATGTGTACACCATCATAATACTTTCCCTAAGCTCACAAGGTACTTATGTGGTTTGAGCTTGAGAATTACTTTCACGCGTGGATGTGTGAGAATGAGCTTAAAGAGTAATGGAATTCTGTAATAAAATGGAGTTTAATAACCCAGCAGGAATACATTGCACAACTCCGAATTCCTCATCCTTCACGTACGTTGAATAGAATATATAGTCGCGGTCCTCAAGTGAATCTCTTTACTCCCTCGGACAACTAAAATTTGCATCTCGTTCAAAAACCCTATTTCAGTTTTAAATTGTATTAAATTGTTATGATGATGATATATGTAATCCTTGTGTGTTTGTTCACAAACGAGTTGAATATGTTCAACCATACAAATACAAATAACGCACGCTTATTGAAATTCTTCCGCACACTCACTCACTACCACCTTGTTAGTATAGTAAAGTGGATGAAAGTTTCAAATTCATTATAATACACAGAACCTATAGGAAGAAGAAAAAAATGAAAACTAATTTTGTAAAAGAGAACTCTCTCCCTCTCTGAACTGTTATAATTCCGCCTAATACTTTTTGTACTCACAAAGGAGAACTCAAAATTAATTAAAACATTAAAAGTTGAGAGTGAAAGCTTACGCCAAACTTAACAGTACTAGACAGGGCGAGTTCTATAGAGAATTTTTTGATGAAATATATAAATCATGAACAATATCATGTAAGTGCAAGGGATATTGCGTAACGCGTAAGTAATACTACGTAATCTTTCCCTTTCTATTATTATAATCACATCAGATTCACATCAGAATTGAAAATCCTTACATAATCAAAAGACACGACACAGAGAATGAACACGAGTTAATTTGCGAAGCCAAACAATAGATACACTGAGCTCTAATGAAAACCCATCCATGTGAATAAAGCAAACGATATTGCAAATAGAAAGTCGGATGACGAGCAGGACCTTCTGCTCAACTTTTTCACTCTGATGAGCACACAAATCAAGAAGACTTCACACTAACTTTTAACTATCCTTTTAACTTATCATTGTCTATTTGGAGTCTGTTTATGTTTTCCTAATACCGACTATGAACTCCAAACGAATTACTTAAGGGTCAAGTAACTAAATTAATTTCATCCAGCTGCCGAAAGCACACGCGTCCAGTCAAGTGTCAATGTGACATATGACTCCATTCGTTCATATTTCTGAAGTTACATGAACCGAATCGAATTGTCAATGTGTGTGCATGTGTGGATTTTTGATTCAAAATTAGAGTATACCCTTGTACGTAATTTTATGTAAGTATTTCATACTAGATCAAATAGAGGGATATTTGGTTAGTCTTTTTAATCAGGTATATACACATATTATTATTCTCGTAAAATACCCAATTCCCCCAAAGAGAAAGTATACATACACTTCCTTGTTATTATATTCCTTACTCACAAATAGCCTTCCTTGTCTAGATAATTAACTCTCGTAAGATTTATAGCGGTTTAAGTACAAAGAAAATGTATTACTAATTACAGATTACACTTGTACATATATATACATATACTTTCAAGTCCATAAAACCTATCCCCATTCATTTAAGTGTACAGAAGGAAGATTTAAGTACAAACAAGAAAGTATACCCAATTAGATATGGATCATGGAGTTGCTTGTTTTCCACTTAGGTTCTATTATTATTATTGTCTCATAATTTTAAGTAACGATCTCCCCAGTACGCACGTATATACGCGCGTATACAGCGAATGTAATCTGTTTAAATAACAAAGAAGCACCTTAACCATGCAGAGATCGACCAGAGAGAGCAATAAAGTATCTATACACTGCTACGAAGCAACATTAGAAATTTATTACAAGATGTACAGGACGAGACGACCGGACGACGAAGAAGATTTCAGAAATTCGATTTGGCTCTTCTCTCTCTCTCTCTCCCAAGAGTCTTGTTAAGATTCTCCTTCGAGATGACTACGAAAGGGACTCCTGGGCAATTATTACTTTCTACTAACAATATACTAACTCACAATAACCCACACATACACTTTATGTATCTTATTCTGTGTTCTTGTTTTCTTTGAAGAAACAACGAAACTCGGCCTTTACTTTCTCCCGTCTTTAAGAATAATGACTCTCCTCTCTCTCTCTCTCTCTCTCTCTCTCTCAGAATTTAACTTTCCTCGTTGATCAAATTTTATTTTGCTTTTATGTTCCCAATCTCTAACACAAACCATCTCAAACATAAAACAAAGGGGAAATTTATTTATAATTTATAAACCAAAGCAAAACGAAAAGTTTTTGAATAGTGCTTTCAGTAGTTTTGAACTAATTAAAAGATTTCAGCTCGTTTGGTCGTATGTATAAAGTTACCTGTATGGAATATTAAGAAACACATTTTTCCTATTTATTCCCTACAAGGATTATATATTTTCCCTCAATGGATTCTTCCATTACAAGTTGTTAACATTCGTCAAGGACGATCTATATATAATATATACATATATATAAATACTTACGTATACTTGCGATTAGTATTCATGTCACAGATTTCCATGTGATTGCTTGAAATGTGTACAAAATTCCAGGACTCGTATATTTCGTGGTCGTACCGTCGAGGCAATACCTACTTAACACTCAACAGGGAGCCAACCAAAACAGATTTACAAAGTGGTTTTGGGACAATTAGTTAAGCTTGAGTTTGAAGGAGAGAAAGTGTAGAAAGGCTCTCTCTCTCTTTCTGTGTGAGTATGGATTGAGTTTGACTACCACACTGAGTTGAGGAATATAGATGAGCATATCAGTCTTCTTTTGCCTCTCTCCATGCAATCCCTGTCAATAATCCATAGAGGCAGAACACTTTCCATGTACAAAGGAACTGTATTCCCGATATATATTGCTTCATATAACCACAGCAGAGATTCATCTCTTCAAAATCTATATCTAGCGTAACGGAGAGAGAGAGAGAGAGAGAGAGAGTGACCTTGAAATTTACACAGAAATCTTCTTGACAAGACTTCCAAATGGAAATTGGGATTCGAAAAGGGCTCCTGTCATCTTATTATGCAAAGTCCTCAACGTGTCCTGGTAGTCCTTTCATCCACACCGAACACTCGTCCGTCATCTCTCTCTCTCTCTTTGTTTCTGTGTAAATCTCCACAGTTTTCATTAGAAAGGGTCTATCTCTCTTCTGCCTAAGTTTAACGAAGGAGACGACGAATAAGAGAGGTTCCCCCAACCGCGGAAGAGTATATAGTAAATGAAGTGCCACATTGATGATGAAGTGTAGTCGACGTCAGTCCACAAGAGAGAGAGAGAGAGTACAAATAAATATATTCTTCAAAGAAACAAAACTCTCATCGTCATATAAATGCAACCAGAACCAAAACTGCACGAGTCAATTATGCCTTGCTTTGCTGCACATAAAACAAAAAAACCTTTGACTTTCTGATTGCACTTTCTCCAAAGAACAGATTGCATCAGTCTCGAAAATATTACATTCTCTCTTTCATCGTCGTCGTCGTCGTCGTCGTCGTTTCCAGTGACCTACAAACTATATATTATGCATATACAAAGTATTACAAAGCTACAAAGACTTGTTGTACTATACAGTTCAAGTATATCTGTACAATTTTTGAAGATTAAAGATTTCTATGCATATTTCGACTCTTGAGAGATCCTTTGAAGTTTCTAGAGACGTTCAAATATTTCTATGATTAACAGTTTGGGGAATATAAGTACGTAAATATCATTAGAAGGCTACCAAATAACAACCAAATAATTGTCAATTGACTCAATTGAGATTGAAAGAAACAAATAAGTAAGTGTACCGTGAAAGGAAGCTCGGCAATTTTAATAAATTATCCATTGGTTAGTCAAAAAGATCTCAAAAGAAAATATCGCATATTGGTTTGATAGTATCCTCATAACTTTCTCTTTTGTGGGCATTCATGTAACTTCCTGTGAGGGAAATGTCCTTATAAATGCCTCCATATACATTTCTTCCTCACGTGAAATACGATTCACTTTTGACTTTCTCTTTTGTGGAATTTTACAAGTGACTCGCGATGAATTCTTCTTTCATCTCTTAGACATAACTTCTATGCACACACAATTCTCCAAACATCCACTCCCGGTCAAATAATCCTTATTCGTTATTCTTATCTCCATTTTATCCAATATTTTGACAATCTGCCAAAATTCATACGTTAGAATAAATCAAAGATCCAATCGACTTTTATAAGTCTCCACATCTTTCTTATGAGCTTAGGTTTTATAGTACCAATGCAATATGTATATAGATATAGTTTCTCCTTAATCTGAAATCTTCAGGTTCCAGGTTTCCTTTTCAATGCATTCAGAAAATCGTAGTACGAGTGTAGCGCCGGATGACCGTACTAGATTACCATGACCTTTATGTCCGTATGACCGTATTTAAAGTTGAATAAGTCACAAATGGGTTAACAATTCCTTCAGTTTATTTAAGTTTTCTACAACAATGATAAAGTGGAATACATATTTTAATTTTAATTAAACCTACACTACTATGTTAATATTGAGCTGTTTCTTCACATACTCAGATTTATCCCCTGGCTTTCCAGTACTTCCTTGCTAAAACTATTTTACTTGTCTTATTAATAACCTTAAGCACAGGAGATCTGGAGCTACAATCAGTTTTTCCCTTGGTATTACTCTTAATCCGTTCCATGATCTGGTGAATAGAAGCCGCAAATGTATCAAAGTGCTTGTTATAACTGTTACTCACTGTGTAGTTTAATATTCTCCTGGACAATTCGTGTCATTTTTGGACAACAACACGACACTAGAAACCAAATCCTTTACGCAAACTAAATCAGTTTTATACATGAGGATTGTCCCCTTCTACATTGTTGTCTCCCTTTGCTCCAGTTCTTTTCCTCTTGCAATGAACAATTGCCATTTGATTTGATTTGAATCGTACTCGAAGAAGTAGTTTCATATTCCACGCGATCGAAGTATGACTTGTGGTCATAAAGATTTGAATCCAGTTCATATCCAGTTTATGTATGAATCAGGTATAGAACCAACAATAACAAAACAACAGACAAGCAAACGTAAATCTTCATTATGTGAATGAAAGGATAACACACTCGTACATAGAATAATGTCCTATTGATTATAACCGTATGCAAAACTGTAGGGCATTTATAATTGCAAGTATGGGCATTGTTTTCGTTATAAAGTAATGGTCCTTTAACATAGAAACAATTTTATAATTTGTAACCTTCTCATTTTAATGAATGAATAAGTTTCCTCTTGATAACTTGTGTGGACTTGTTTGTGGAATAAATCTGATGTTGTGGGTGCCCTCGTTTTTATAAGAAAACACAATAAAGAAAGATGAAACGAATGCAAAACACAAAAATAATAATATACACGTGTAATATGAAGAATACATGGGAAGTGTATGTGCAGGGCAAGGTCGAGATGAATAAGAAACCTTTGAAAAAGAAATATGCAACCTAAGTGAATATTTACTGTTTGTATAACAATATTTAATTTTGTTTGCGGTTTAAATATTTCATGCGTCCAAGAAGACGAAAGTAGTATACAAAAGTATACATAGTCTACGTGATACAACTTCTACATAGTACACAACACAGTACACAGCATATATCTCTTATACAGAGAGACGCTTTTCCGCAGTGGAACTCTCTCCGCCTGTAGTTCATCTTCCTTATTTTCCAAGTCTTCAAACTTTCTCTTTGAAACCCGTCGTGGCATATATAGCATATAAGGGAACAAAATGCAAAGTTCATTTTAAACATTTTAAACGAGATCTCTCTCTCTCTCTCTCTGTTTATTCCACTCTTTTGCAAGTCTTCAAATCTTGCAACAACATGGTGATAGCATTTCTGATAAGTTCACAAGATACACTTTAATATTTAAATGCCTGCGACTCATCTGAATCTTTAAAGAAGGTCAAGTCAAGGAGTAAATATATATA
>Ga0194135_10000845_pt1 | contig 17971 bp, 19 predicted proteins | sample LitLau_LLRF_2013_FD_134024 | JGI IMG/M metagenome (GOLD analysis project Ga0194135, IMG submission 134024) | Freshwater sediment microbial communities in response to fracking from North America - Little Laurel Run_MetaG_LLRF_2013 (version 2) | ecosystem: Environmental > Aquatic > Freshwater >...
CTCACAAGGCCATTCCTTACTTATCCTTACCTTGCCTTGAGAGAAAACATATTATATTCGATCCCTCACAAGGCAATTCCTTACTTAACCTTGCCTTGCCTTGAGAGCAAAAATATTATGTTCGATGTCTCACAAGGCAATTCCTTACTTATCCTTGCCTTGTCTTTAGAGCAAACATTATATTCGATCCTTTACAAGGCAATTCCTTACTTATCCTTGCCTTGCCTTGAGAGCAAACATTATATTCGATCCCTCACAAGGCAATTCCTTACTTATTCCTACCTTGCCTTGAGAGCAAAAATATTCCATTCGATCCCTCACAAGGCAATTCCTTACTTATTCCTACCTTGCCTTGAGAGCAAAAATATTCTATTCGATCCCTCACAAGGCAATTCCTTACTTATTCCTACCTTGCCTTGAGAGCAAAAATATTCTATTCGATCCCTCACAAGGCAATTCCTTATTTATCCTTGCCTTGCCTTGAGAGCAAAAATATTATGTTCGATGTCTCACAAGGCAATTCCCTACTTATCCTTGCCTTGCCTTGAGAACAAATACTATATTCCATCCCTCACAAGTCAATTCCTCACTTATCCTTGCCTTGCCTTGAGAGCAAAAATATTGTATTCGACAAGCAAAAATACTTACTGTTTCTTGCCTTCCCTTAAGAATTCAAACATTGACGTTCGTTCGACGTTAAGCCCAATCTATATTACTACTTATAGTCCAACCTATGTTTTACTACTTATAATAGAAACTAGACTAGCACGTATACCTAATTCTAAGGTTCAAACTTCAGACTAAACTTGTACTCCAAACTTTAGTCCAACCTACACTCCGGCTATATGGCTCAGCCATGGCTGAGCTTCATACCACAAGGCTTGACAGCTTAGTCTATCATTTACCGTGAGGCTTAATTATAGTTCGTGGTTCACCCAAGAATGACCAATTAGCCATCACTTCTGCATGCATGCTTTATCATTACCCTCTGGCTCCACATGGATTCTTGTTCAATTTTTCTTTAACCTAACACTGAATTTAGGTCGGGCTGGGCTAAGGCTGGGCTAACCTAAAAATCAAATACTCTAAACCATCGCTGAATTTAGGTTGGGCTAGGCTAAGGCTGGGCTAACCTAAAAATCAAATACTCTAAACCATCGCTGAATTTAGGTCGGGCTAGGCTACGGCTTGGCTAACCTAAAAATCAAATACTCTTAACCATCGCTGAATTTAGGTTGGGCTAGGCTAAGGCTGGATTCACCTAAAAATCAAATAATCTTAACCATCGCTGAATTTAGGTCGGGCTAGGCTAAGGCTGGGCTAACCTAAAACTCAAATACTCTTCACCATCGCTGAATTTAGGTCAGGCCAGGCTTAGGCTGGGCTGACCTAAAAATTTAACACTCTAAACCATTGCTGAATTTAGGTCGGTTTTTACTTCTTTCCATTCATCCTAAACTTCTTCCCTAACCTAACCTAACCTCTAAATTCTGGTATCCATACCCGTATCCAATACATGTAACCCAAGTCGTACCCATACTCGCATCCACTACTCGTTCCCATACTCGTATCCACTACTCGTACCTATACTCATATCTAAAACTCGTACCCATACTCGTATCCGATACTCGTACTCCTGTGCAATACTAATACTTGTATCAAAAAGTCCTACCCATACTCGTATCCGCTACTCGTATCTAACTCGTATCCGATACTCGTACCCATACTTGTATCAGATAACCGTACCCATACTCTTATTCGATACTCGTACCCATACTCGTATCCGATAACCGTACCCATACTTTTATTCGATAGTCGTACCCATACTTGTATCAAAAAGCCGTACCCATACTCGTATACGATACTCGTACCCATACTTGTATCAGATAACCGTACCCATACTCGTATCCATCACTCGTATCCAAACTCGTATCCAAACTCGTATCCACTACTCGTATCCAAACTCGTATCCAAACTCGTATCCAATACTCTTGTCCATACTCGTGTCCAATACTCGTATTCCCAATCGTATTTGTAGTCGTGTCAACTACTCTTAACTATGCATGTATCCAATACTCGAATTAACTACTCGTAACTATGCATGTATCCAATACTCATATATATACTCGTCTTTATGCTCGTGTCCTTACTTGTATTCAGTTCGTATCGAAACCTCGTATGCATACTTGTAAACAGTAGTAGTATTCAATACTCCTTTCCATACTTGTATCTATTATTCCAATGGAATTCCAATGGAAATATGTATACCTTTTTATTCTCGCTAGAATTGATATATTATACAAGAGACTACGGTACAGAAATGAATAGTTATATTGATGGCAAAATAATCAGTGTGTGGAAAAACTAAGCCTAACCTAACCTAACCTTATTAAAATCTTCTAGTTATACTTGCATCCGCTACTCGTACTCGGATCAAAATCTGGTATCTAAAACAGCTGTCTTAGAATCCTTCCACTTGCAGATATCGTAACCGAACCTACCTAATATGAAAAGAAGAATAAGTGGGCTGGATGTAACGTTTTGGCAAAAACGGGTGAAATTTTCCTCTGAATAGCAGGTTTCCTTTTGAATTCAACTATTGCCAGAACATTTTTCTGGACAGCGATTTAATTTAGTAACTATTTTGCATGCTTGCTTTGGACAACGTACTTAAAAATCTAGCCATGCCAATAAAATTTCAATATTTCTTCACACAATGTTATACCAAATTGCAACATTTATTACAATTTTTAAATCAAATCATTTCTAGTTTTGAAAAATATCCAAGAGTGACTCAATTTTGTGTGTAGCTTCGACAATCCCACCAGGTAAAAGATGAGGGGCTTTTTCCTGAGCGAACTTCAATGTACCTACAGCATGTTTCACATTGTTAATGGCGCGCATTTCAACTTCAGTATAGATGCGAGGGTTCAACACGGTATCTGCCAATTCTGACTTCCATTGTGGATTTGAATCCTGAAACTTCATGGCCTGGTAATGAAGCTTCCCAAAGACTGTCGCACTGTCAATTGAGTCGTGAAGGCGTCCTAGAAAATAAACAAATATTCAAATTAATCCTCAAATGTAATCTACATTAAAACATGTAAAATGTGTCAAAATGAGTGGAGTCGTACCCAAAATTTTAACCATTATCTGAAGAATTAACGGAAATTCCTTAGAATCAGTGTCAAAAATACATGCCACCAAGTACCGTCGATAGTTGGAGGTAACTTCAGCACCGCTGTCCAATACGATCCCACCAGATGAAAAGTATTCCTCGACAACCTTTAAACAAAAATGAAATGGACTAAACCTCATGCATCATATAATTAATAAAAATAGGTTAGGTTAGGTTAGGTTAGGTTAGTTTTAAATTACCTTGTCTCTTTCTTGACTTTTTCGAAATAATCGCTTCCATAGCCTTGGATCCGTTTCTTTGCAAAACTTGATAACGCAATCCAAAATCATTTCTCCAAGCATGTTGGCCCCAGTGATCTCCACCCACTGCTTAATGAAAAAAGTACGATTGACTTTCATTGAAAATATTGTGGACTTAAAATTTCAGCAAGAAAACAATTTTCTGATGACACGAATCGACTGCACAACTACAAGCTCTCTTCTCACCATCAAACGATACACGACTACGAGATGTTTCTTGCTGAAAACAGATCACGAGTTGGTTTGATGTTTTAGATTTAATCTTTAAATAAATACAGCCAAGTTTACAGTAGGTTATGAGACTTGTAGTTTATTTCACACAATAGCAGACCGAAAAAGTGTTTCACAAATCAGTAACAAAATAACCTTTAATGTTTTAGATAGAATCTACACAAACAGAGTCTAAAAACTGAGAATAAGTCAAAGGATATACAAAATTTGGAATTATGTCCCGGTTGGTAGAAGCAATTAAAATTCGATGCTGTTGGGAAAATTTCATTCTGTTTCGTCCATTTAATGGTGCAACTGCAGTCGATAAGTGAGGAAGGTAAAGTCGTGCTGCATTTTCAAACAAGCCGTCTTCTAACGTTGCAGCGATCTCATACTGCCAACTGTGGAATTTCTCCTTAAATGCGAGTCGTGGAAATGAGCAAAGCCACGTTATGAAATGTAGATAGGAGAATTCTCCGTTCAAAACCATCTGGATAAATTCTTCAGTGCTAATTAGTTCATCATCTTTCCGTTCAAACTTGTTGGACATGTAGTTAATTTTTTTAGATAGGGAAAGTGTGCTATACCCATAAGGCCGACTCTTTACTTGGAATCCTTCAAGTACACTGTCCAATATGGTGTTAATTACAAGACTAGCAAATCTCTTCTTTGCAGACGAAAGTATTTCTTGACTATCCGACTTCGAAGCGTCTATCATCCCAACCAACACATCTTTGTAGCACTCGTTAAGGTGGGAAAATTTCCAAGTGTCTTCAATTACGTGTTTAATATCGGCAGTAATCTTAACCTCGAAAGAATTTTCGCTGCTCCTCTCCACCTTTTCTCCAAGATACCATTGTTTATGTATGTTGGCAAGGGGTACAGTAATCTTTTTGTCATGTTTCTGCTGCACCTCAAGAGCGTTAATGAGCCATTTTGGGTAAACTTCTTTCTCTCGAGCGTGTCCTTTACTGTAGCGTCCAACTCCACGATCTCTCCAATAGATGTTTCCATAAATAGTGTGGGTAAGCATGCACTCGGATATTATGCACTTCACATAGTCCTCTAAAAACCAAATCAGACAAATATTATCAATTTAAAGCGTAAAAGAGTCCGACAGATATTATGTAGAAACCACTTACCGATTGACAAGACTTGTTGTGAGGATTCTTCAGCCTTTATGTACCGCTTGCGATTCAATTCTTCGAATTGGGTTTGAGCGTCATAGTCGTATTGATATGGTTTTTTCCTTTCGCTTTGAATCGTGTCTGCAGTCGTCAAAGATTGTTTTAGAGTGCTTATGAAAGGAGCCAGGTTAAAAACCAGGTACTCGGCTAGCTGCTTTGTTTCTACCCATTCGATGCATGAAGACAATTTCGGTATGCCAAAAACTTTGTTAATAATGTTTGTCGTAGTCTTTAAAACCGAAAAGGCTTCACATTCATTGAACTTGAATATGACTTCAAATCTTGCACTCAAGCTAGGAACACATTTCATATAGTAGTAAAGCTGCTTTTCCACATAATCAATGTGTGTCAGTTTGGTGAGAAAATCCAAATTGGTATGATTCCCGACATATTCAGGGGCTAAATTCCTCGGATCAATTATCATGGTGGACATTGATTTATTCTTTAATATATCTTCATTCCTTCTATCCTTTCTTTTGTGAAAATCCTTAAATGGCTCGGCGTAAAACTTGGCATCAACTAAATTCACATTCGAGTTTTGCAACTCGATTCGATCTAAATCGTAGTAAAAGTTTCCATACCCTCTCAACAAGCATGGATAAAATTCAGTTCTAGGAGTGTTGACTGACTTATTTGGACCAGGCTCTTTTATACGCTTTATTTGTGGGTTGCATTTCCACAAACCCCATTGTTCCTTGAAGTAATCTTGAACCTTTTGTCGAGAAAAAAATAGTGAACACTTGTCTTTCGTGAAATCAATCGCACAGTGCACAATCAACTGATGAATCTTTTCTCTCCAAAAGTATCTTTCAAGTTGCCTTTGTAGCGTATCAAATTTGCAATTCTGTCCTAGGTAGCCTATTATAAACGATGCACTTTTCAACTTAGCCATAGTTTTTAGTGCCTGAAGAGAAGAATTCATTGCAGTGGCAGCAAGGGCTTGTTTTGGAAAGGCCTCATTTACAAAACTTGACAGCAGTTTTACGTCTTCAATAGAATTTTCAAACTTTTTTTCTGCCGGCATTTGATTATCAGAAGTGAAGGTTTCTTGCTGTGGTTCGTCATGTTTTATTAGCAAAAGGTACACAGGAAACTCTCCGCAATTTCCAATCTTGACTTTATATGCTTTACAATTTTCTGGATTTTCAATGTCTAATCCTTTCATTTGATCGTTGGCCCATTTTCGAACTAAAATAGTCTCTGATTTCTGGAATCTGTGAAAGTCACTCCAATCGTCTGGAAGAATAAAACACCATTCCCTTGAAGCAACAAAGTACCCGTCCAACTTTTTTACGCAAGTAAACTCTTCCATAGCTAAAGGAGACTTTGGCTAATATCAACCTTAAGATTGACTTGAAATTTACTCGAATTTAGAATCCCACAACTTATCAAACAGACTCAAAAATTGCGCAGTGCTTCGTAGTGAAATCTCTGCAACAGAATAATGTTTATTTTCTATCCTGTTTTCGATCTGAAATGTGAACTAACAGAAACACACATAGCAAACAAAAATGAGATCGACTAAGCATTTGTTTTAAATAAATAGGTGGCATAGCAGAAAACGTCGACTTCACTTTGTGCTTAAGAGAGATCCCATCTCGTAGTCGTTTTAAACCATGTGAAATCTCAAAAATAAGTGCCAAGACCGAAATAAATCATAACTTTATTATTCCAGTCTTTACCTAACACGAGCTATGCACCCACAAAAAAGGACGGCCTAGCCTTGTCCTATCCTACCCTTTTCCTATCAAGTATGGTCCCTCTCTCCAAAAAAGGACGTCCTAGCCTTGTCCTATCCTAGCCTTTTCTTATCAAGTAAGGTCTCTCTGTCCAAAAAGGACGTCCTACCCTTGTCCTATCCTAGCCTTTTCCTATCAAGTAAGGTCTCTCTGTCCAAAAAGGACGTCCTAGCCTTGTCCTATCCTAGCCTTTTCCTATCAAGTAAGGTCTCTCTGTCCAAAATAGGACGTCCTAGCCTTGTCTCATCCTAGCCTTTTCCTATCAAGTAAGGTTCCTCTCTCCAAAATAGGATGTCCTAGCCCTGTCCTATCCTAGCCTTTTTCTACCAAGTGAAAAGCACCAAAAATTAGGACTAAGTAGCCTTTCTTTAATCCCAGTCTTGTCCCACTAACCTAACCTGACCGGTACCGCACTGTCGAAAAAGAGATTCGACACACAGTGTCGACGATTTCATCTGCTGATGGTCACTGACAACAGAGAAAACTGACGGAACAGTCGGGGTAGTGGAGCGAGCGAGAGGTTTTTCCCAATGGTTTTTACTTCTGCTCCAACCGGAAGTAAAAGCGAGGAGAAAGGTGAGTGAGAGGGGAAAGGAGGGATTCGAATCTCATGGTCAGTTTCATTGATAGAATCGCTCGATCGCGTGACTTCCCCCACTGCTCAGTCAGTTTTCTCTGTGGACGGTGACCATCAGCAAAAGAAATCGGCGACACTGTGTGTCGAAACGCTTTGTCGACAGTGTGGTACCGGTCGCGTGTCCTACCTTTCTGATCACCCATGAGACCAGCATTGCAAGTGATATGCACCCAGTCTACTTCCAAAAAAAACAACGCAAATTTGTTCGTATTGTTACTTGATCATTTATTCTTGTACTTTCACAAAAAAGATTGATATTCGCTTACTTAAGTATAGCAGGTTACGTGCGGTAATGGAAGTGTTAAATGCAGCCGTTGTAAATAATAATGTTAACTTATCTAATATTAGGAAACCACGAGTCAAAGAAATCAAAATCAACGTCAAGAAAAAATCAAGATGTATTTATTGTCATCATGATAATGATAATTAAGAAATTATTGAATGAAGTAAGAAAAAACGAAAAATGTAAAACTAAACTGAATTAATCATCGGTTAATACAATTCTAAAACTACCCATTGCGGTAAAATTTTGACCTCTCTGTTCGATACGTTTCTAGTTGCCTGGCCGATAACAAATGCAATTGATTGGAAAGCGTTTCTTGCGCACCGTCAACAGGAATACATTGAATGCCTTGTCGTCCTCGGGGCCGAACAGGTATAATCAAAAGTAGTCCAGTTTGGAAAATCAGCATACTCAACTTTTCTCCTATAATGTGCTGAAAACGTGCCCATCTTCTGCTGTTAAGACTTACACAAGACACCTCCACCAACCATGATACAAACTTAAATGAATCCAAACTCGCAGTAAAAATCCTTGCAATCAGAGTTGTGGTATCAACGTATTGAAATGGTGGCCCTCTTCTTATTCGTCTTCCATGATTCTTTAGTTGCTTTAAAATTTCTCGACGTGTTGCATGTTTGGAAGGTTCATCATTAAAATTTATCACTGCGCAATGACGTATGGCGTCTATGATATTCTCACTTAAATCCTCTAGGGAAGCACCCCTCTTGATTATCGGTCTAATCCATCTGGGTTTTATTCGGTTTCTACACAAGGCCCTTATGGTTGTTTTAAGACTCAGGTCTGCATAGGTGCACTTTGCACGTTGAACATTAGGGCTCAACTCTACTAGAGAAAAGTTGGAAATCCCAACAGACTGCTTGTCACCAAATCCATGTTTATTTAAATTGAACCGCTTTGCAATCCATCGAGGAAACATTGTTGTCTTGTTTCGATATGTCACATTTCCGTAGAGTAGGAAACTAGTCACGGCTTCGGAAGAAAGGCAATCCACATACATTTCTGTAAAACCAACACGGTTTTCTATTAAACTAATTCCAAATTCATGGTTCCAGAGGAACATTGGTTCAAAAAATTTTCAGAAGGTTATTAGTTCACAATTCCTTACGGAGCAAGGGCTCCAAATGCTAGGGACAAGGGATACGTTAAGGGTGTAATGAATGGTATATGGGCAAAAGTAAAATATTGTGTTAATCAATTCAAACGTACCAGCATCAAAAATCCAATCTGTGTCATTTTCAAGAGCCTCAATCTTCCTTGTCACGTACATGTTGAGTGTTTCCCAGAATGGCATGTAGGTCTTTCTTAAATTTTGGTGCAACTTTGCAGTTGATATTTGAGAAGTTATCATTTCCCATACTTTTTCAGACGAGAAGCGTGGGTCGGATTCAAATGCTTCAGAAATCTTTGCTGCTGGATTTTCTGTTGCATCAAGCCAAATTTTGATAATCATTTCGCAGCGGGCATATAGCTGTTTTTTTATCACGCCATAGGATAAAACTTCTTCTCGAACCTTATGCAAATCTGAAAGAATTTTGTGAAATTCGTTTAGCCGACCATTTAAATCTGTAGGTACTCTTTGGAAACCTCTTGCAATTTCAATCGGATCTAGAAGTTTATTTGCCAGAGTTGACTTGGGAAACAATCGAGAGTTGTGAGCAGTTTTAAAGGCCTCTGAATAAAGCTTGACTTCCAAAATCTTTGCAAACACATTAGGCAACAATCGGTTTTCGTCAATGTAAAAATTTGCGCACCCTTTCTGCAATGCTGCCGTGTAGGTTTGTTTAATTTGCCTCTTGGAAAATTTGTCATGTACCAGCTTAGAGTCAAAGAAACAAGCGCAATCCTTTTTTTCAAAATCCCTGGCGTAGTGCACAAATGTTTCAACCTGGTGAAGCGAAGTTTGAAAATTTTTTAGCTTTCGGTCTAGTCTTGACCATCTGCATGATTGTCCAAAACTCGAGTATACTACGTTTACTTTTCCGTCCTTATTGTTTGGATTTTCTCGAATACACTGTAGTAGCAAATTTCCACGAGTGTAAAACTGATTAGGAAACACTTCTGTTCCTTCGTCGAGCCATAATTCGTCGGTCATGATGGCTCCCTCAAGTGCATTGCTGCACTTTTTTTCTACAGACACTATTGTCACTGTATATTCCGATTGCTTGCCCAACACACATTTGACGATTCTTTGGCCATTTTCTGCTTGAAAACTCGTTCCTCGGAAATCCGTCTGCAGAAGCGGTTCCACCTGCGTGATCTTTATTCTCAATGGAATTTCCAGTGTGCAATGCTCAAAATCTCTCAAAACTACTACAATGCCGTCCAGTTTAGACACCACGGGCATTTTGAAAACGAAATATAGACTTTAAAATTTTTCAAAACAACAGTAATTTAATTGTAAAATTAGAGCTTTAAATGATTCATGCTCTGCGATCAGTTTCTGCCAATAAAATGAGGTAAAGTAAAAGAATTTAAGAAAAGTCGAGACTGTATTTTGCTAAAACCAAATCTTATTTTATTTGCGTGGCGGAAAATATATGACAATTAAGTCAGAAGTATATGTTGCTATTAACAAAAGTCTCTATGCCTAATTTGTTGGTGTGTCATTTTCTGCAGCCTTTGCATACCAAAGTTCGTAAAATCTTTCAGCATTTACATCCAATATTGAATTGTTTGTAGGCAAGTAATTCTCAATGTTGGGAAACACTTTTTTAAAAAAGTCGTTCTTAATATCTTCAATCTTATTTGCGTGAATGACCTGTGTCAAAGAGAAACATTTTATTGATTTTGTGCATTAATACTTTTGTTGTACTTTGTAGAATAATAGCTTACTCTGGAGTCGTTCACCACTTGTGTCCATAAAGAGTTCCCTTGCAAATCAAAGTCTTCCTGTGTGACATGCTCAACTACTATAACTCTTACTATATCCTTCCATTCTGATTCTGAAAATTTTCGACCCGGAAATCTCTTTGCATAGTTGTTGTCTTCATACCTTGGTTTTTTATACGGGATATCATCAATTTCCATAACTTGAACGCTGTCTTCTTCTTGATCAGCAATAACTAGTTCCTCAATTTGTTGAGCATTGCAAATCCTCGACGAATTGATGTCTTGATGCTTTGCAATAAATGACCGATAATGATTTCTAATATTTTCTCTATAGGTAAGCATAGTGATCTCAGAATTCGGAATGCATTGTCCTGATTTTTCCCATGCCTACAACAAAGCATATAAGTAAGCATGTTTTATATGGCCCAAAAAAACCTTAAAGTCTACCTTTAATTGTTCAAAAATTGATGCATCCAAAGCGTCCCACACCATACTATTCTTAGTTTGAGACAGCAAATATGGAACAACTTTTTTTAATGATTTTACACCCAAAGAAAGGTTTTTTGGACACTGCAAACACATTAATAATTATAAATGAATTGTTAAAAACAGCAAGTTAAATTTAAGTTGTATGGTATTTAAGTACCAGATCACTAAAAAATCCTTTGTCAATGAAATAAGACACCACAAAGTCAAAATAATACTTGGATAAACTGCTTGTGCGAATACTCAACTGTTCCTCGCGTTTGGTGTCTGGCTCGCAAAGCATTAAATACGGCTGCATTTTAATAGGATTTTGCAATTCCAAGTAGGTCTTTACAATTTTTCTAATCGTCAAAACTTGTTCTTGGTAACCAAACTGTAGGTGTTGAACTTACATTACTCTTTTTTGCAGTTGTTATTTTTATAAAAACACAAGGTGTTGTCATGACTTTACCTTTTCTGCTAGTCGTATCCACATGAAAAAGTCACAAGTATTTTTTTTTTGGCCAATTATTTTGCTAAGTTCTTCCAGCAATTTGGTCATACGCAATTTGCGCTTCCATATTTCAATGTTGTTTGCGTGTCTTTTTTCATCCTCTTTCAAATAGCGTTGATACATTTCTTCACCAATAACTTTTTGAATATTTTGCGGCATCGCGAGAAACTCGCTGCGAAACAGGTACTCCAATTGAAATGGTTTAAATCGTGCAAGCTAAAGCAAAATTGAAAATATTCTCTGACTACACTATCAAAAGGCACTATTAAAATGTACCTAATCTAACCAACCTCTACAGATGTTTGAACAGACCAATCCGTCCAGTCAACATCTTCAAACAAACCTTTTTGTGCAGCTACAAACTCAATCAATGCTTTCTTTACAGTATGTGTCTCTTCTTCATGTGATAACTTTGACTTCGATTTAAAAAATGATGGAATCATAAAATAAGGAAGCTCCTTGAAATCGATCCTATCAAATCAATTTTTGTTTAGAAAAACACTATCTTATCTTTAAATAAAGAATTGTTACAAATAAAATATTACCATGCCTTGTTCGATAGCCACCAAATGTACCTTTCGGCATCCCTTTGTAGCATTCCGCCTTTGCAAAAATAGTTCCGGTTGGAATTAATCAGGTTTTCCCGCTGAAAATTGTCGTGAAAAAGGTCCAATAAGGTTCGTTGTTTTTGTGACACTTTCTTACTCAGACTACATTCAACGTCAAGTCTTCTTTCTACTTCCACTTGTAGACTTTCGGGAATATTCCAAAAAGCTTCATAAATAACATCTTCCGCAGTGACACGCTCCTTTTCAATGCCCTCTCTATTTTGAATCCAAAAGTGACCAATCTTTAGAAACAAATCCTTAGGAAACTTGCTGCTGAGAGGCTTAGGTTCAAAAAACGTTTCATCCCGATAGTAGTAGAGGATTCGATTTTTGATTAATTCAAGTTTTGTAAGATCCTTCTTATCTCGAATTCGCGTCTTGATTGGCATTTTAAAAGTGTGACAATACTTTCGAGCGTCATAGTCACTCTCGTCTGAAGACATGAATCTAAAATTTCCAAATTTAAAAGTTTTAACTCAACATACGTATACGTAAACCGCAAGTCTATGAAAACATGATCCAAAAGAGTACAAATACTATGAATTAGCCCAACGAAATAAAAATGCTTGAAATTAAATAGTTTCAAAATGATTTAATCTCACCTTTAAAAAATTTCCACAAGGACTTAAAAATGTTTCGATTCCAAAATTTCACGGTCAGAAAATTTGAAGACGACTTCAGCACGTCTAAACAATTCAGCAGATTTTTCTCAACTATTTTCCCAATTTCAATTTTGTTATCAAACGAGTACGTAATATTGTCTCGCAGGATTACATACAATCTTAGCACAAGTTTTGAAGCGTTGTGTAGTTCAGTTTAAAGCTATGTAATATTCTAGCCGTTTCCTACCAAGTTAGATTGCACGACCGAAAAAGGACGTCCTAACCTTGTCCTATCCTACCCTTTTGCTACCAAGTGAGATGATAAGACAAAAAAAAACGTCCTGACGTTGTCCTATCCTAACTTTTTGCTACCAAGTGAAATGCACGACCGAAAAAGGACGTTATTATCTTATCCTATCGTAGACTTTTGCTACCACGTGAAATGCCACGACCGAAAAAGGACATCCTAATCTTGTCCTATCCTAGCCTTTTGCTACCAAGTGTGATGCCACGACTGAAAATGGACGTCCCAACCTTGTCCTATCCTAGCCTTTTGCTACCAAGTGTGATGCCACGACTGAAAAAGGACGTCCTAACCCTTGTCCTATCCTACCCTTTTGCTACCAAGTGTGATGCCACGACTGAAAAAGGACGTCCTAACCTTGTCCTATCCTACCCTTTTGCTACCAAGTGAGATGATAAGACCGAAAAAAAACGTCCTGACGTTGTCCTATCCTAACTTTTTGCTACCAAGTGAAATGCACGACCGAAAAAGGACGTTATTATCTTATCCTATCGTAGACTTTTGCTACCACGTGAAATGTCACGACCGAAAAAGGACATCCTAATCTTGTCCTATCCTAGCCTTTTGCTACCAAGTGTGATGCCACGACTGAAAATGGACGTCCTAACCTTGTCCTATCCTAGCCTTTTGCTACCAAGTGAGATACCACGACCGAAAAAGGACGTGCTAATCTTGTCATATCCTAGCTAGCCTTTTCCTACCAAGTGTGAACGACTGAAAAGCGACGTCCCAACCTTGTCCTGTCCTCGCCTTTTACTGCCAAGTGTGATGCCACGACTGAAAAAGGACGTCCTAGCCTTGTCCTATCCTAGTCTTTTGCTACCAAGTGAGATACCACTACCGAAAAAGGACATCCTAACCTTGTCCTATCCTACCCTTTTCCTACCAAGTGAGACGCCACGACTGCAAAGGGGCAACCTAACCTTGTCCTATCCTAGCCTTTTGCTACCAAGTGTGATGCCACGACTGAAAACGGACGTCCTAACCTTGTCCTATGCTAGCCTTTTCGTCCCAAGTTAGATGCCACGATCGAGAAAGGACGTCCTAACCTTGTCCTATTCTAGCCTTTTCCTACCAAATGAGATGCTACGATCGAGAAAGGACGTCCAAACCTTGTCTTATCCAATCTTCTTCCTTCCCAGTGAGATGCCACGACCAAAAAAGGACGTCCCAACATCTGATTTTAAGATATGAATTGCCTGAACAAAAACGGATGTCCTAGCCTTGTCCTATTCTAGCCTGATCCTAAGATGTGAATTGCCTCACCAAAAAAAAACTTCGCAACCTTGTCCTACCCTAGCCTGATTACAAGATGGGAATCGCCATAACAAAAACGGACGTCCTACCCCTGTGCTAAACTAGCTTGATCCTAATTTGTGAAAGCATCTGAAGGCATGAAAACATTTTTTGTGATACGTTTTTATATTTAGGCTTTTATTGGATAATGTCGAACTTCAAAACCTTACAGCGTATGTGTAATTACTTATTTTTTGCTGCAGGTGGCACATTACAATAATCAAATAGTTCATCGAGAATAGTTTCAGCGACGTCAGGGAACAGCCGTTTGAAGTCAACTTTTGTGATAGTTTCTTTATTATTTCGTTGGGAGTTCTTGAGTTTAATCATTTGCCTTTTTACCTCATTGGTTTTGTAACATTCTTGTGTGACTTTCCTTTCCTTCATGTATTCCTGCGTAAGAAAAGAGATACACAGTTTATTAAACATTTGAAAAAAACAGAGGCAAGAGGAAGATATTTACAAATTGTTATGTCTTACAATTAAGAGTGACAAGCTCTTTTCAATTGAATGTCCTGCTGCTAGGTACTCGATGACTTTTCCACAACACAAATATCGCACTATATTTCGAAACAGTTTAAATTAAAATATTGTGTTGTTTTAAAATATAGCCTCGCTTATTTGAACTTACAAAACAACGACTGCTCTACTGCAGAATATATAGCAGCCTTTGCAACCCATTTGTCCTCGCTTGTAGCATCCATACGAAACGCAATATCGGCAACTTGAAACTCCTGCGAAGTAAAATTGCCTTCGGTATTTGTTCCTGTGCTTTTTTTATCTAACAAAGTCATACAAACGTCCTGATTCTCAGTCTGAGTATAATTGTGAATCAGTTGTGGATCAGTTTTTGGCGGCACATTGCAAGACATTCTGACTTGGCTATCCAATGCTGCCTCTTTTAGAACAGGTTTCAACTTCTCAGAGCCTGCATTTCAACAACCATGATGTATTAATTTTATTAAATTTCATACAATTCTAAATTGTATTCATGTATACCTATGATTTCATCAGCGTCAGTATAAAAGGTTTGATTGATTACCGAGGCTTGTCTGTTCATCGATGCATCTGTATCATACGTTTGTGAGGCCTTGAAGTCTGCACCTTCATGAAATGATATCAATGGGTCAAATTTTATTGGATCAGTAATGATAGGAATATGATCAAAGCGTATTGATAACTTTAAATCTTAATCTTAAAGGCTCATACCAAAAAGGTCCAGAGAATTTGTCTGAATACTCTTGCAAGACATCTTCAAATGAGATTTGACATCAATGTCTGTGTCTGGTATTTTGACATCCCCAAGAAACATTTCTGATTTAATCGGATTCATGTAATCAAGTTCTAAACGAAAGGACGTGTGTAAGAAAAATGTCAAAATACATTTCACCCCAAATTTTAAACAATGCGCAGACACTCAACTTACCTGTTTGTATCTGTGGCTTGCCAGTTGCATATAAAAGGCGATCAACAGAAATAAACCGACTATCTTGAACAAAAAACCCACGGCCTATGGCATTAAAGATTAAACAGGGCGAGTACAAATCCTGCTGTTGCGAGTCCAAAAAGTCAAGGACTTTTTGGTTAACTGGCCCAAAGTTAATTACGATTGTTCCCAAATTTTCATAGTTATTTAAGTACTTTTTGGCAATGAGTTGCCCGCCATTGTCCTGTAGATCACCGTGACAGAAAAATATTTAATCGTATGTAGACACAACTTTACCTCTATGTAATTTATTTTACCAGAATGAACGTTTTTGCACATTTCATGATGTTTGTTGCTATATCCGATCCTTCGTAGTTAAACAGATGAAACTTCAAAGATTCAGCTTCAAACATTTTCGTCGCTGGACTAACAAAAACTTTTCCAGGACTTTTGCTCATCCCGCTCTCATCACCTGCAATATCCTTTAGCACAGACGGTGGGGATGTTTCTTCTTCATTGCTCGGAATTTGCCCCTCATATTTAAGCATAGAAGGGTCCATTTTATGTAGCAAAGCCATCACGCTCTTCTTTTCCAGAACATTGTCAGTGTTTTTTTTTAAAGCTGATGTTTCTTTTTTGTACCAAAGACTCATATTCGGCGACGTTATGCATGGTCTTAGCTTCATATTACGGAGTTTCTAAAACATGAAAAACACATCTTTGTTGTTTGTCTATGGATGTTCTTTCTAGCATAATTGTGCAAATATTATTTTCAGATAAACTACCAAGATAATAGATCGAAATAAAAAATGTCTTAACATTGAAGTTAGTAACCTGCCTACTATTTCCTTCACTCTTAAAACATTTCATCCCCCATTTTATTAAAACTAGTAAACACAATGATGAAGATAAACAACATTTTTGATTTTTTTTCAGGGAGATAAAACACATTCACGAACCTCTTTGAAGTTTTGAAAAATATCAAATGGATCTTCTGCTTGGTCAAACGATGACCAGTCTGCGTCAATCCCTCTTCTGTCGGCGTAAAAATCCAAAACTGATTTTAGATACAAAGCACGAAATTTTGGCGAAATTTCAGAAAAATCTTTCTTCCCGGCCATTTTTACGCTCCACAAGATTTCAAAAATTTCTCAACAAAAGGTTCTCTTTTTTCAAAACTTGGAAACAAATTGTGAACCGGCTCACGATGCATTTTCCAAAACCACACTGACCTTTTAGCAAGTGAATACATTCGTAAATTTTTGTTCGAGCATTTCTAAAAAAATCGTAGCTTTTACCTTTTTTAGCCCTTTCTTACAGGATGGGATGTCAGTATCAAGAAATAACATCCTAGTCTTGTAATTTCCCAGATTGGGTTCAGTTTGGTTATGTTGTTAGTTGCTTTTTGTCTACCAAGTAAAAAAACGCTTCAACAAAGAAATCCTATCAACTAAGACACCAGTAAGAAACGTCCTAGGATTGACCTTTCCTGTTATCTTGTCAAGGGTTGTTACAGTACCAAAAAGGACGTCCTAGTCTTGTCCTATCCTAGCCTTTTCCTGTTAAGGGTTGTCCGCAACCAAAAAGGATGCCCTGGCCTTGTCCTGTCCTAACCTTTTCTCATCATGTGAGGTGACACTTTCTAAAAAAGGACGTCCTAACCTTGTCCCATCCTAGCCTTTTCGTATCTGTGATGTGCAATCACCAAAATAGGATGTCCTGGCCTTTTCTTATACCAGCCTTTTTCCTTTCAAGGATTTCTAAGATGAAAATGTTAGGTTAGGTATGATAGAGGATTACAGATTTTTTTCTTGCATCGGCCCAAAAAATCTCGACTGCCAGTCGAGTTTTTAGTTTTTCCGTCAAGAAAGTCTCTACTGACTGTTGGGTGATCCGTGTTTCCTTCAAGAAAGTCTCGACTGACTGTTGGGTGATCCGTGTTTCCTCTAAGAAAGCCTTGACAGCCTAGGGCGATCAGTGTTTACTTCAACAAAATCTCGACGTCCTGTCGGGTGATCCGGGTTTCCTTGAACAAAGTCTCGACTGCCGCTCGGGTGATCCGTGTTTCCTTCAAGAAGGCCTTGACAACCCTAGGGCGATCAGTGTTTCCTTCCAGAAAATCTCGACTGCCTGTCGGGTGATCCGAGTTTACATCAAGAAAGTCTCGACTGCCTGTCAGGTGAACCGTTTTACCTTCAAGGAAGCCTCGACTGCCTGTCAGCTGATTTGTGTTTCCTTAAACAAAGTCTCGACTGCCTGTTGGGTGATCCGTGTTTTCTCCAAGAAAGCCTTGACAGCCTAGGGCTGTCAGTGTTTCCTTCAAGAAAATCTCGACTGCCTGTCGGATGATCCGTGTTTACTTCAAAAAAGCCTCGACTGCCTGTCGGGTGATCCGTGTTTCCTTCAAGAAAG
>Ga0194135_10000846_pt1 | contig 17962 bp, 21 predicted proteins | sample LitLau_LLRF_2013_FD_134024 | JGI IMG/M metagenome (GOLD analysis project Ga0194135, IMG submission 134024) | Freshwater sediment microbial communities in response to fracking from North America - Little Laurel Run_MetaG_LLRF_2013 (version 2) | ecosystem: Environmental > Aquatic > Freshwater >...
GCCGTCGCCGATACCGCGCCGGACCGCAAGGCGATCGTCCCGCCACCGCCCCGTCCGGACGTGTTCAAGCCGCTGGAATCCGTGGTTGAATCGATGTGGCCGGCATCGAGGCGCGTGGCGACGCAGGTGGTGTGCATCGTGGAGTTGTAGAGTGCGTCCTTTGAGAGTCGGGCAATCGCTGCCTGGTCGGGCTTGGTTTTCAGGATCGCGCGCATATCACGTGCAACGCCAGGACTTTCTCGCAAAGCGATGTGCTCAAAGTAGCTGCGCGTGACCGCATTCAGCTCGAATGGAAACTGGTAGTGCTCCAGTCGTGACAAGGCATCGGCCAGATGGTAGATCGCGTTATCCGGCTTCGGCAGCGAGCTGTGTCCTCCAGGATTGGTGACGCTGAGCTGGAAGTCGGCATAGACCTTTTCCGTCGCTTCCACACCGACGATCACCGGGTGCCCGTCTTGCAGCGAAACGCCGCCAGCATCGGGATTCAAGACGAAATCAGCTTCGATGAGATCCCGGTGGTTCTGGATCAGCCAGTCCACGCCGTTCGATTGGCCGCCTTCCTCGTCGGCAGTCAGCGCAAGGATGATGTCGCGGTCTGGAACATAGCCTTCCTCATGCAAGCGAATGAAGTCGGCAACGGCGATGGCGTCCGCACTTTTCATATCCTGCGTGCCGCGCCCGTAGTAGAAGCCGTCCTTTTCGACGAACTCGAACGGGTCACTGGTCCAGTCTTCGCGACGCGCTTCAACCACGTCGAGGTGCCCGATGATCAATACCGGTTTGGCGTGACCGGTCCCGCGGTAGCGCGCCACCATATTGCCCTTGCGCTCATTCGGACCCAGCACCTGGATATCTGCAGGCGGGAAGCCGGCATCCAGCAGGCGCTTCGCCATGGCGTTGGCAGCCACGGTCGTACTGCCGACCGAATCCGTTGTGTTGATTTCGATGAGCTGCTTGAAGATGTCATGAGCCAGCTTCTCGCTCGTGGCGGCATCATGAGACTGGGCGGTGGCGGCAGGCCCCAAGGCCGCAACAATCAGGGCTACGGCAAGAATTGACGAAGGTCTGCGCACGGAATTTGTCGGTGGTGGAGTCGGATGGAGTGAAGCAAGACAGACGCCACGTCAAGCATTCTGGCTATGGCGCTCGTACCCGCTTTTTCCAATTTTCGACTGTGGCGAAGCGCTTGGCAAAGAACGGTCGTTGCTGCACTCGCGCTCTTTTTTCGTCGAGTGCCAGCATCGATCTACCGGTGAATGGCCATCGCTGCTTATGCCGCGCCCGGACTCAGTAGGCGCCTTTTACCTCGTCCGTCCACACCTTGAAGCTTTCGAGCAGGTGAGGTCCGTAGGTCGTCGTGATTGCGACATCCGCGGCATCCCGGCCTCTGGCGATCAGCACCCGGCCGATTCTCTTCTGGTTGTTGCGCGGATCGAACGGATACCAGGTACCGCCCAGAAACACTTCCATCGATCCTGCAAAGTCCATGGGTGCGTCGACCGCAGGTACGCCGATATCACCGAGATAAGCGGTGCAGTAGCGCGCAGGTATGTTGAGACAGCGGCACAGCGTGATGGCGAGATGCGCGTAATCACGGCAGACGCCCTGCCGTTCGTTGAAGACTTCCCAGGCGGTCTTGGTCGGCCTCGCGTATTGATAGCCAAAAGTGATGTGATTGTGGACGTAATCGCAGACCGCCTGAACTCTGGGCCAGCCCAACGGCGTATGACCGAACAATTGCCAGGCGATGTTGGTGAACAGATCCGTTTCGCAGTAGCGACTACCAAGCAAATATACGAGGGTCTCTTCGGGCAGGCTTTCCACGGGATGCTGAAAAGCATCCCAGACCACTGGCTCGACCATGCCGTGGTCCCTGATCAAGCCATCGGCCGTCAGACGAATCCGTCCGGCTGGGGCCACGATGCGGCTGCACCAGTTGCCGAAGCCATCGCGATACATAGAGATCGGTACCGGCGGATCGGTGTGCAGCTGGTCTGGACGCACAAGATCAGACGCGCGCGAATAGTGAACGTGAACATTCAGGATCATCGGCGTCGGTTGTGGACACTGATAGACGAGTTCGTAGCCGAGTCGGATGAGCAGGGGAATATCTCCCGGTAAATGGTGGTGAATCGTGTTCCGGAGGATTGCGCTGGGCTTGCGTCGATAGCCCGGCTATTCGGACAGAGGAGGCAGCAAGCGTGCCAGCCGCAATGCCCAGTCCTGCTGACCCGTGGCGTCCATGATCAAGTCCTGCCGGATTTCAACTTCGACATGAAGGAGGCCGCGACGTTCCCCATACACGGGAATGGCGTAATCGGTCTCGTCGCTGACATCGTAGGGTTCGTTATCGCCGACCACGATTCCAGGTTCGGCTTGAAGTGCGTCGCGCAGGGCGTGTGCCAGTCGCCGATCGCGGTTGTACAGCACGCCGATATGCCAGGGCCTGGCCTGGCCGAGATAAACCGGCGTGAAGCTGTGCATCGCAATCAGTATGGTCGGCCTTGCCTCGCGTTCACGGCGTTCCAGTTCCGACTCGATGCAAGCGTGATAAGGCTGAAAGATTTCATGGGCACGTAGCGCCGCGTCGATCGGGTGGATATCGGCGTTGCCAGGAATCACGGTGCGTTCACTGATGGTGGCAATAGAATCGGGACTGCTCAGCGGGCGGTTGCAGTCGATGACGAGCCGCGAGTAAGGCTGGAGAATGAGCGTGGCATCCAGCGCTGTGGAGAGGCGCCGTGAAACCTCTGCTGCACCGATATCCCAGCCGATATGTCTATGCAGCTCCTCATTGGAAAGCCCCAGCAAGCCGAGTCGACGCGGGATTCGCGTCCCTGCGTGATCGCAGGTCAAAAGAAACGGTGATTGCCCCGCAGCGTTTTCGATCTGCCAAGGGTTGGGTTCATTGGAATCCAGCAGCTGTTGCTGGTTGATCGCCTTGGTAGGCGCGTCGAATTGCGGCGGGTTGGAGGGAGTCATGTTCCGCAATCATGCCGCACAGGGATGAGCGGTATTCGCGCATCACGGGTCCATCCATTGATGCGTGAGCCCGCCACAAAAAAGAAAAAGCGCCGCAGTGGGCGCTTTTTCGGAACGCGCGTCAGAGAACAGGAAGGCCGGGTGTCCTGCCAACGCCCCGCAGCCTTGGATGAATCAGGCAATGCCCTTGAACTGCTTCGTGATCTGCGCAATGCGCTCGCCATACAGGCGTGCGGTTTCGAGATCGCCGGGCAGCGGGCCTTCATCGGGGCCCAGGTCCGAGGGTGACTGCGCAAGCGCGCCGCTCATGCCGCCAAGGTAGTTGATGTCATTTCGCGTCGAGCTGCCCTTGTTGGCTGGCATCAGACCGGTGCCTACCCAGATCATGCTGTGCTGCATCGCCAGGGTGATGAAGTACTGGATGGTCGAGAACTTGTCGCCGTTCATCGACGCAGAGTTGGTGAATCCGCCGGCGATCTTGTTCTTCCACGTCTGGCCGAACCAGGTCTTCGAGCTCGCATCGGCAAATTTCTTGAATTCGGCTGAGGCGCCGCCCATGTAAGTCGGCGCGCCGAAGATGATTGCGTCTGCTTCGTCCAGTGCCTGCCAGACATGATCATTCATGTCTGCAACGCTGATCAGTTGTACGCCGACACTCGCAACGCGGGTCACGCCTTCGCCGACGGCGTCGGCCTGCTTCTTGGTGTGTCCGTAGCCACTGTGATACGCGATCAGCACCTTCACTTTGTTCATTGTTATTCCTCAAATAGGGGTGGCGTTCTGTCGACGCGTGTCGAGAACGATCCCATTAACTTACAACGATGTCTGTCTCAATTCCATGAATGTCTCAGGGACCCGAGCGCAGAGGGTCGGCAATAAAAAAGCGGATCAGGCATCACTGCCTGATCCGCTGATCCATATCCGCTGCACTTCGGCGGCGGAACCTCGACACGAAGACTCCCTAAGGAAGCAAACCCCCGAGCAGGGCTGACGAATCGGCTGCCGACTTGCAGGCATCGAAGACAACCTTCCCGCCGGAGCCGGCATTCGCAGCAAATGTTGCGGCGTCGCAGTAGGTGATCACTGGCGCCCATACCCCCAGAGTTTCCGTGACCGGCGTGTTCGGTGCAGCCACGGCCTGTGCGTAATTGCCGGTGAACGAGGGCTTGGAAAGAATCTGCCGAAGCAGGATCAGACCGATGCCCTGATCACCAAATGGCAGCCAGTTGTAACCCGCTACGGGATAGGCAAGGGCGGGGCGCTTGGACGGCACCGAGATCACAGTCGTGTAGTAATTGTCCTGCTGCACGGTCATCTGCGTATCGGCGATGCAACCCGTTACAGCGCTGTTCAAGACCGAGTACATGCAGACCGACCAATAACGGACATCCGGGTCGGGAACCACCGTTGGCGGCAACACGGGCGTGTGCTGTGCAAGCTGGCGCACCAGAATCAGGTCGCCATAGTTCTTGCCCACCTGGGCACGCAGGTAGGTGCTGTCCGGATTCGGATAGAACTGTGCCGTGTCGGCGCTGGCGATCGGACGGAACGCCACTTTCGACTGGCCCTGTCCGATCGTCGCTGTCGGAAACACGACGTTGAACTTCTCGATTGTTGCCGTGAAATTGCAGGATGCCTTGTCCGGTGAGCTGGTATTGAGATTGATCTCGCCACCATCCGGGCCGACATACGTGAGGCTCGCCAGCGGCACACCCGCCAGCTTGTCGCCCGCCGTGTTCGGATAATAAATGCGGAAACCCAGTTGCTTGGAAACCGCACCGCGGCTACTGCTGTTGCCGGCATAGATGACGTTCTGGGCGCGCGTCTGCGGCGGCACCGGTACATCTTCGAAGCGGACCTCGAATGTGAAGGTATTGGTGTAGCCGTTGCTGTCCGGCAAGACCGCCGGATTCGGATTCAGTGAGCCGCCCTGATCGGGCAGGATCAAGGCATCCGGGAGTGAGTCGATGACGTTGCCGGGGCGGAAGCCATCGTAGGTCTGATAGCCGAAGTAGCGCGCTTTCGGAAATTGTCCGTGGACTCGGATGTAGGCGCCGGTCGGCACGGAGATCGGGATATTCGCCGTGCGGTAGGTTGCCTGGGTATCGAGATAGCCGGTGTTATTGGTACTGGCATCGTTGCCAACCAGCCAGTCGCAACCGTATTTCACGCCGACAGCCCCGGTCAGCGACGGAATCGTAGGCAGCGGGAGGCGCGGTAGCCCAAGTTGCGCCTGAGCGCCCGTGCATGCGAGCGCCAGAAGGCAACCCGCGGTGACTGCCTTGATCTTCATCGTCACGCCGTGTCTCCTTGAATCTGCATCAAAAAATGAACATCAGCACGGACGGTGCGAACCCTGCGGGTTTGGCTCCACCTAGCCAATTCGCAAGTTTGTCTTGCTGAACGCTGCGTCGCCTATCGGAAAAACAGCCCAAGCCGAAGGACCAATACGTTCGAATGATCCTACGGACCCGGTCAGAAGCGCTTGCTGGAGATCAAGGCGGTCGATAAATACCTCGGTCATCTACAATGGCGAATGCCCCAGCCCCATGAGCAAACCAGCCCTGATCGATTGATTTCAGCCGGGGCGATCCCCGAGGAAGAGCGCATCGATCGCGCGATCCGTCCGCAACGACTCGCGGACTATGTGGGCCAGCCGGCGGTCCGGGAGCAGATGGGCATTGCCATCGAAGCCACGCGAGGTCGAGGCGAAGCGCTGGACCATGTCCTGATCTTCGGACCGCCGGGCCTTGGCAAGACCACACTGGCTCATATTCTTGCGGCAGAGCTTGGCGTCAACCTGCGACAGACCTCCGGCCCGGTGCTGGAGAAGGCCGGCGACCTTGCGGCGCTGCTGACCAACCTTGAGCCGCGCGACATCCTGTTCGTCGATGAAATCCATCGTCTGTCGCCGGTGGTCGAGGAGGTTCTCTATCCGGCGATGGAGGACTCCCAGCTCGACATCATGATAGGCGAGGGACCGGCTGCGCGCTCGATCCGGCTCGACCTGCCGCCGTTCACCTTGATCGGCGCAACGACGCGGGCAGGTGCGCTGACCGGGCCTTTGCGGGATCGCTTCGGTATTACGCAGCGGCTCGAGTTCTATTCGGTTGCCGATCTGACCACAATCGTGCTGCGCTCAGCGTCGATCCTGAAAGTGCCAATCGAAAACGAGGGTGCTTACGAAATTGCCCGCCGTTCGCGCGGCACGCCGCGCATCGCCAATCGTCTGCTTCGTCGGGTGCGCGACTACGCGGAAGTGCGCGGCACCGGTGTAGTCACTGCCGTGATTGCCGGCGCGGCGCTGAAGATGCTCGATGTGGACTCCAACGGCTTTGACCTGATGGACCGAAAGCTCTTGATGACGCTGATCGAGCGCTTCGATGGCGGTCCAGCGGGGCTGGACAATCTCGCGGCGGCGATCGGCGAAGCGCGAGACACCATCGAAGACGTCATCGAGCCATTCCTGATCCAGCAGGGCTACCTGCTTCGCACACCGCGCGGACGCATGGCCGGCAAGCTAGCGTATCTTCACTACGGCCTGACCCCGCCACAACGGCAGGATCCCGACCTGTTTTCGGAACCCCCGCCGAAGTGAACCTGTCGGTGCCCGCGCGGTCATTGCTGCGTCGCGACATAAGCTAAAATAAGGGTTCAATACTCATGACTTCCGGGCTTTTCGTCTGGCCATTGCGCATCTATTACGAAGACACGGACGTCAGTGGCGTGGTCTATCACGCCAACTACCTGAGATTTTTCGAGCGCGCTCGTACCGAGTGGCTGCGTGAACGGGGCTGTTCGCAAGAGCAGCTGCGGCATGAGGCCAATGCCGCGTTCACGGTCAGCGCATTGGAAATCGCGTTTCGGCATCCGGCACGGCTGGACGACGAACTGGAAGCCACGGTCTCGGTCAGTGAATTGCGCCGAGCATCGCTGCGCTTCACGCAGCTGCTTCGGCTCAAGGCCTGGCCAGAACGGATTCTGGCGACGGCGCAGGTTCGTGTGGCCTGCGTTGACGCCACGACGTTCAAGCCGCGTGTACTTCCGGACAACTTTGCAGAATTTACCGTCGAGCCAGCGGCCCGCGGCGTCGCCCCATAACTTCCAGTAGTAAAGGACCAAAGACCGCATGAACGGTACGATTTCATTTACCCAGCTTGTGTTGCAGGCGAGCATCCTGGTGCAGCTCGTCATGGCTTCTCTGCTGGTTGCCTCGCTGGCATCCTGGGCCGTGATTCTGGCGAAGCGCGGGCTGCTGTCGCGGACCCTCAAGTCGGCGATCGCGTTCGAGAACAAGTTCTGGTCGGGTGGCTCGCTGGCCGATCTCTACGAAGCGCAGCGACGCGGCCATGAAGCGGATGGGGGCCTTGCTCAGATCTTCCGTGCCGGCTACGAGGAATACACGCGTCAGCAGGGGGTTCAGGTCAATCCTGATGATGCGCTGGCCGCCGTACAGCGGCAGATGCGCGTGGCCATGGCGCGTGAAATGGAGAAGATGGAGGGGGGACTTTCGCTGCTCGCCACGATCGGTTCTACCAGCCCGTATGTCGGCCTTTTCGGCACGGTGTGGGGCATCATCAATGCCTTCGTGGCGATCGGGAACGTCAAGCAGGCGACACTGGCTTCCGTGGCACCTGGTATCGCCGAAGCCTTGATCGCGACTGCCATCGGCCTGTTCGCGGCCATCCCCGCAGTCATCGCCTACAACTTCTTCGTCTCCGGCGTGGAGCGTATCGAAACCCGCTTCAGCACCTTTGCCGAGGAAATGACCGGCATCATCGAGCGCGGCCTGCGCGGCGCGCCGGGCTCGAGGGGCGCGTAATGGCCGGCTTCACGCCGAAAAAGGGCAAGCGCCGCCTTGCGGCCGAGATGAACGTCGTTCCGTATATCGACGTCATGCTCGTGCTGCTGGTGATTTTCATGGTCACGGCGCCCTTGCTGACGCAGGGCATCGATGTCGAGCTTCCACAGACAAGCGCGGCGCCGCTGCCTTCTGACGATGAGCCCGTGACGTTGTTTGTTGACGCAGGCGGCCGCTACTTTCTCGATGTGGGTTCGGACAGCAAGAAGCCGCTGGAGGATCAGGCCGTCGTTGATCGAGTTACGGCAATTCTGCACAACAAGCCGCAAACCCTGATTCTGATTCGTGCCGACAAGGCGGTGCCCTACAACCGCGTTGCCAACGGCATGTCCCTGCTGCAGCAGGCGGGCGCTGCGAAGTTCGGCTTTGTTACGGACGCGCCGACGGCTGCCACGCACGCGATTAAGCCCAAACAAGGATGATCCTGAAGTCCCGCCATATCGTCGCAGCGGTCGCGCTGCACCTGCTGCTGTTCGGATTGCTGCTCGGCGGCGCGCAGTGCACGCAGAAGGCGGAGACCGTCAGCGTGATCCAGGGGCGGCTCATCAGTGCCAATGAGCTGCCGCGAGAAGCTGCGCAACCGAAGCCTCAACCACCGGCGCCAGAGGTGGCTCCGCCGCCTGCTCCTCCACCAGTGGCCCCACCAGAACCGCTGAAGCCGGATCCGGCCGAGGCAAAGCGCGCTCAGGAACTTCAACAGGAACTTCAAAAGGAGAAGGAACAACAGGCTGAAGTTAGGGCGAAGGACGATGCCAAGCGCAAGGCCGACGAAATTCTCGCGCAGAAGCAGCAGTCCGACGCGGCTGCGAGAGCGGCGGCCGACAAGGTAGCGGCGGATCAGGCGGCAGCGCTTAAAAAACAGACAGAAGCCGAAGAAAAGAAGCGCGTCGCGGATGCCAAGGCGAAGGCGGATGCCGAAGAAAAGAAGCGGGTAGAGGATCTGCGCAAATCGGCCGAGGCCGAAGATACGAAACGTGCGGCGGACGAAAAGAAAAAGAAAGATCTGCAGGCCAAGCTCGACGCCGAAGCCAGGCGATTGCGTGAAGCGGAACTTGCGGAAGCGCTTGGTGCCGAAGCCCAGCAGAGACAAGGTGCCGAGATAAGCATCTGGGGCACTGAGCTGCAAGCGGCAATCGAGCGGGTCTGGTCTCGTCCTGCCGGTGCGGATACGGCGGTCAAGTGTGTGCTGAAGATCAATCTTTCTGCGACAGGCGAGGTACTTTCGGCGAGTATCAAGACGGGAAGTGGAAATACTCTATTCGATGATTCCGTTATTCGCGCTGTATACAAAGCCAGTCCGTTGCCGCTGCCACGCAACCCCTCGGTGTTCCAGTCGATCATCAACATCACCTTTATTCCGAAGAACTGAACAATGAAAAAAATTCTCGGGGGCCTTCTCCTGTTGATCGGGTTCGGTGCCCACGCCGACCTCGATATCACGGTGACAGGTGGTTCGACTTCAGCGATTCCGATCGCGATCGTTCCATTTGCACAGCCTCAAGGCGCGCCGGCCGATATTGCGCAGATCATCTCGGCCGATCTCGACCGAAGTGGACTGTTCAGATCTTTGAAGCGGGAAGATATGAAGTTCGAGCTTCCGACCCAAGAGTCCCAGGTGGACTATCGGACATGGCGCGCTTTGAATCAGGACAATCTTGTGATTGGCCGGGTCGAGACGACGCCCGGTGGCGGTGCCACGGTTACGGCAGAACTGTTCACCGTGCCGCAGATGATGAAGATTCTGAATATCCAGGCCACTGCACCGCGGCCGAGCGACTGGCGTTCGATGGCACATAAGGTTGCAGACCAGATCTTCGAGCGACTGACGAGCGTCAAGGGCATTTTCGACACCCGAATTGCCTACGTTACCGTGGCCATGGTCAATGGCAAGCGGCAGTACAAGATTATCTGGGCCGATGCTGACGGCGAGAATCCTCGCGAGATTGCGCGCTCCTACGAGCCTCTGCTGTCGCCAAGCTGGTCGCCGGACGGCAAGCGCATCGCCTACGTCGCCTACGAAGGCGGGCGACAGAAGATCGTCATCCAGACTCCGACGACGGGCGATCTGCAGACGATACTCAGCGAAAAAGGGATTAACAGCGCGCCGGCCTGGACTCCAGACGGCAATAAACTCGTGGTAACTCTGTCATTCGAGACCAACCCGGATATCTACGTGATCGACCTCGCCACCCGAGCGCGCCGCCGCCTCACGGACTCGTACGCGATCGACACATCTCCAACCGTGTCGCCGGATGGAACCAAGGTGGCATTTCTCTCGGATCGGGGCGGCAGCGCACAGATCTACATGGTGCCGATCACGGGCGGGGAAGCGAAGCGTCTGACCTTCGAAGGACGGCGCAATGAAGAACCGCGTTTTTCTCCAGATGGCAAGAGTCTTGCACTGGTCAATTACGATGGATCGAGTTATCGTATTGGGCTGTTGGACTTGGCTACTAACGCATTGAAACTCGTCAGTGATGGGCCCTTGGATGAAGGTGCGAGCTTCGCGCCGAACGGCGCCACAGTCATATATACGCGGCAGGGTGCCCGCGGAGCCGAACTTGCCACGGTCTCCGTCGATGGTCTTGTCCGTCAGCAATTGCGCCAGACCGGAGATGTACGCGAGCCTGCGTGGGCTCCATTTTCCCGTCCCTGATTTCTTAAGTGTTGTATGCCCCCTGAACCGGGCCTTTCCAGTAAACGTCATAAACGTCGCCAGGAGTCTTCAAAAATGTTGAACAACAAGTGGTTTGCCTGCACCGCCCTCGCCATTGCCGCCGTGGTCTCGGGTTGCTCCAGCGACGGCACCAAGAATGCTTCGGACGGCGCGGGTGATGCCGTCAAGCCGACACCTTCGACCGGCAGTGTCGCAACGACCGGCTCGTCGGGCGGCGGTGGTTCGAGCTTCGGCACGGCTCCGGCCGCAAGCCAGAGCGTGGTTTACTTCGACTTCGATTCCAGCGAGCTGAGGGCTGATAGCCAGGTCGTCGTCGCTGCCTGGAGCAAGTATCTGACCGCCAACCCAACCGCGAAGGTCCAGCTCCAGGGCAACACCGACGAACGTGGCACGCGTGAGTACAACATCGCCCTCGGCGAGCGTCGTGCGCAGTCTGTGTCCAGCGCGCTGCAGGGTGCTGGCGTGTCAGCTGGCCAGCTCAGCCTGACCAGCTTCGGCGAAGAGCGTCCGGTTGCCACGGGCCACGACGAAGCGTCCTGGTCGCAGAATCGGCGCGTCGAGATCGTCGCGCAGTAAGCCACGTCGATCCTGACCGCCGAGATGATCCGCCTGAATCTGGTTCTTCGCCCATTGGTGCTGTCATTGGCAGCATTTGCGGTGACGGGATGTGCGTCGACCTATGGTGCTCCGATCAACGGTGAGCGTGCGCTGAGTCCTGAGGAGCAGCGCCTGCAGGCCGTCGAAACCAAGCTGGCTGACCTGACGCGCCGCTTCAGCAGTTCCGAAGCGAATCGTGACCAGAAGCTGTCTGGAGATCTCGGCTCTCTGCGGGGCACGGTCGAGCAATTGCGCTATGACTTCGACAACAGTCAGAAGCGCAATCAAGACCTGATGCAGGCTTATGACACCCGTCTGAAGGCGCTGGAAGCGGCGCAGCAGGCGGGTGCCGCTGCACAGGTGCCGCCGACGGGTGATGTGCCCACTGGCGGCGTTCCTGTCGCACCCGGCGCGGCCGCGCAGCCTGTGGCGCCTGCCGCACCTGCGGCTAGCTCGGCGGCTGATGAGGAAGCGGCCTACCTCAAGAGTTTCGACCTTCTGAAAGCGGGCAAATACGACGATGCCATCCGTGGCTTCAACGCCATGCTCGCCAAGTATCCGCAGGGGAATTACTCGGACAATGCGCTGTACTGGACGGCCGAGTCCTACAACATCAAGAAGGATTATCCGAACGCGCTTACCAGCTATCGTTCCTTGCTGGAGAAGTTTCCCGCAAGTCCGAAAGTGCCGGATGCGCTGCTCAAGACGGGCCTCATACTTCAAGACCAGAAGAAGACCGATCAGGCGCGTACCGCGTATCAGCGCGTGATCAAGGAATTCCCGAACTCCACTTCGGCGACCCAGGCGCGCAATCGTCTCGCCCAGCTCCGCTGAGTTGCATCATGGCTACTGCGGTCGCTGAAAGACCGGCGCCGCGGACGGCTTCTTCGCCGACCCGCCTCAAGATCACTGAGATATTTCTGTCGCTGCAGGGGGAGTCTGCCTCGGTCGGCTGGCCTACCGTCTTCGTGCGTCTTACCGGCTGTCCGCTGCGGTGTCAGTATTGCGACACCGCCTACGCGTTCCACGGCGGCGCCTGGCATGAGCAGGCGAGCGTGATCGAGCAGGTGGCTTCGCACGGCGTTAGTCACGTCTGCGTGACTGGCGGAGAACCTTTGGCCCAGAAGGCCTGCTTTCCCCTCCTCACCGCTCTGTGTGACGCTGGCTACATCGTTTCCCTCGAAACCAGCGGTGCTCTGGATGTTTCATCGGTTGATCCGCGCGTCGTTAAAGTGCTGGATATCAAGACTCCGGGCTCGGCAGAAGTGTCGCGTAACCTCTGGACAAACATTCAGCATTTGTCGGCGCAAGACCAGATCAAGTTCGTGCTCTGCGATCGGTCGGATTACGACTGGGCAAGGCAGATTCTTGCCGAGCATGATCTGGCCGCACGTTGCACCGTCCTGTTTTCGCCGAGCCAGGAACAATTGCCTGCGGGTGATCTCGCCGATTGGATCATTGCGGACAAGCTCCCGGTCCGGTTCCAGCTCCAGCTGCACAAGATTCTCTGGGGTGGTGAGCGCGGTCGCTGATCGGCACGCCACCGGAACAAGATCGACTCATGACTTCAAGCCAGGCTCCCAAGAATGCCGTTGTCCTGCTGTCCGGCGGGCTGGACTCTGCCACCGTGCTCGCCATTGCTCGCGCGCAAGGCTATGTCTGCCACACGCTCGGCGTGGCGTACGGGCAGCGCCACAGCGCAGAGCTCGAGGCGGCGGCACGGATCGCTGCGAAGATGGGCGCTGCCACACATCGCGTCATCCATGTCGATCTGAACCTGATCGGCGGCTCCGCGCTGACCGATCACAGCATCGCCGTGCCGGAAGGACCGACACCTGGAATCCCGATCACCTATGTTCCAGCACGCAACACCTTGTTTCTTTCTCTCGCACTCGGACTTGCCGAAGTGCAGTCCGCATTCGACCTGTTCATCGGTGTGAACGCGGTGGACTACAGCGGCTACCCGGACTGTCGTCCCGAGTTCATCGCCGCGTTCGAGACGCTGGCGCAGATTGCCACGCGTTCTGGCGTCGAGGGTGCGGCCGTGCGTATTCATACGCCGCTGATTTCGCTCAGCAAGGCCGACATCATCGCCAAGGGAATCGAGCTTGGAGTCGACTACGCAGATACGGTGTCCTGCTATCAGGCGGATGTACAAGGTCGCGCCTGCGGACGCTGTGATTCTTGCCGGCTTCGCCGTGAAGGATTTGCCGCGGCCGGAGTGCCGGATCCGACGCGATACATCGCGTGAACCCATTATCTTTTCTCCGTGCCTGCCGCCCGCATCGCAGGCTATAATCGCGGCCCCATGATGTCCCTGGGTCGTTAGCTCAGTCGGTAGAGCATCGGACTTTTAATCCGTTGGTCGATGGTTCGAATCCATCACGACCCACCAAATTTACATCCTTGCAGGTCCACAGACGTCCGAAAAGCTCTTAGAAATAAGGGCTTTTTTCATGCTTGGAGTCCGCTGAGGTCCGATCGGGTCCGCTTGAATCCGGCTACAAACCGGGTAAATATCCGGATAACACCTAGGCCGGACGGATAACAACGTGGAAGCCAGCACGCGCAAAGAACTGACGGATTCGGCTTGCCGCAACGCGAAGCCTAAAGACAAGCCTTGGAAGCTTCACGACGTTCGTGGGCTCTTTCTTCTTGTGAATCCTGACGGCTCGAAGTGGTGGCGGCTGCGCTACACGCTCGCCGGGAAGGATGGCCTGCTATCGCTGGGCGTCTACCCGGATGTGCCGCTGGCCAAAGCCAGGAAGGATCGTGAAGCGGCACGCGAGTTCGTTGCTGACGGTATCAACCCGGCGCGGCAGCGCAAGCAGACCCGCGCGCAATTTGCTTTGGCGGCTGCAAACTCGTTCGAAGCTGTTGCGCGCGAGTGGATCGCCAAGAACCTGCCGACATGGGCGCCAAGCCACGCCAGCAAGATCGTCCGGCGCATGGAGAAGGACGTCTTCCCTTGGATCGGCAAGCGGCCGATTGCAGACATCGAAGCGCCGGATCTATTGAGCCTGCTGAATCGACTCGAAGAGCGGGGAGTCATTGAAACTGCGCACCGCGCGCGCACTGAATGCGGCCAGGTGTTCCGCTACGCGATTGCGACAGGACGCGCCAAGCGGGATATTTCCGCGGACCTGCGCGGCGCGCTCCAGCCGGTCGCCAAGACTCACTTCGCAAGCATGATGGAACCGGCGCAGATCGGCGGCCTGCTGCGCGCCATGCACGGCTACACGGGCACCCATGCTGTCCGCTCCGCCCTGCAACTCGCGCCGCTGTTGTTCGTCCGTCCGGGCGAGCTACGGCAGATGCAGTGGTCGCAGGTGAATCTCGACACGGCCGAATGGCGATTCGTACCGAGCAAGCTCAAGCGGGGCCAGCCGAAGACCGAGCACATTGTCTACCTGCCAGTGCAGGCCATCGAAGTGCTGCGCGACCTGCAGCCACTGACTGGCAACCGTGCCTATGTGTTTCCCGGCGAGCGCGATCCGAAGCGGCCCATGAGCGATGCCGCCATCAACGCCGCTCTGCGCCGCATGGGCTTCGACACCAAGACTGAGATCACCGGCCACGGCTTCCGAGCGATGGCGCGCACGCTGCTGGCCGAGCAAGGCTGGCAGGCCGATGCCATCGAGCGGCAGCTTGCGCACAAGGCCAGCGGGCCTCTGCGTGGCGCGTATGACCGCACGCAGTTCCTCGCCGAGCGGAAAAAGATGATGCAGGCCTGGGCCGACTATCTCGACCGGCTCCGCGAAGGAAGCAACGTCGTCGCCGGCAACTTCGGCCGCGCGGCCTGAAAACTGTTTGACCGGCAAGCCCTGCGCCGGATTTCGCAGGGCAATGAGGCGGGCCGAAGGCGTGTACGAGACGCCGACGGCCCTGACTCGCAACATGGAGATAGACCATGAAGCAAGCTGAGAAAGAGGGTAGCAAAGCCGCATGTGATCAGGTGTCAACGATGCATGCGACGCAAGAGCGCAAAGCAGCAAAGACGAGCTCAATTCCCGAGAAGTTAGTGATGGCCTATGGGGAGAACGGGCCGGCATTGACCCCGGAAAGTAAGACAGTTCAGATTCGCGCATGGCCCGTTTCCATCGACTGCGACAAGGGAACACCGATTACACCGCGCCTTCTTCGTTTCCTTTTCTGCGAAGGCATCGACGAGCTACCTCACAGGCTGATCAGCATTGATCCTCCCGGCACTGCGGTGCAGTACGGCATGGAGACGGAATCAATCGATTACTGGCGAGTAACCTTTGAGTTCAAGAACTTCATCAAAGGTGCCTTGGTCGCCAACGCCAAGCGCAGAACAGTGTGCGTTTTCAACGAAGCGGACGCTCGCGACCCCTATTTCGCAGAGTTGCCCGTCGAAGATAGAGCGAAGATTCTGTCGGCCGTGCTCGAGAGCAAATTGGTGCAGGAAGCTTCGTCGGAGGTGATCTCATGAACGTCGCCTTCGAGGATTTTATGAATCAAGAGGTCATCATCACCGTACCTGGCGATCCGCGGCTTCCCTGTCAAATCCCGCCGGGGGTGAAGTGTTTCTATCTAAAGAAAGAGGACGGTCCGACATACATCATTGTTCGGGCGACCGCCGACGATGAGTTTCTCCAACGATTAGCTGAACGGCTCAGCATCCCGTTGGCAGATCTGAAGCAGGTATGTGATCAGCAATTAACCACGGGGACTCCCTCATGAATCGCGAATCCATGAATCGGCTCGAAGAGATGCGTGGCAATGCGATGTATCCGGCAATTCGAGAGGGCTGGCTGCTCCTGATTGACTGGGAAGACGACCTCCAACTCAACGACTACGTTCGCGTCGAAAAGACAGACGGCGATGTGCTCATCCGCGAACTGGTGGCTCACTCTGGAGACGCGGTAGAACTGGCACGGTTTGACGGCGGGACAGCTCGTATTTTGGAGCGCATTCGCGCTGAAGACATAAAATCGATTCAGCACTGCACAGCCTTTCCCCCCAACAAGCGGAGCCTGCTGGAAAGGGTCTACGACGTCGCGCAAAACTGTTCTGCCCAACGTACCGAGAAGCCCTCGTGAGCGCTGTATTCCGGCCAAGGGACAGCACGCGCCAATATTCTCTAGACCTTGTCGGCGGCGTCACGCCGAGTCCGCCGGCCTCAACTCGTCGTCAGCATCGCCGCGGTGTAGCTCGCTGCGATTCGCCTCTGGAGCGGCAGCTCGCGTTCGCTTTCTCCCGTGCCTGGGGCTTTCAGTGGCGTCGGCCCTCTGATCACCCGTGTGAGCTTGGAGGCTGGGAGCGCCTATCGCTGGTTCTGCTCGCACAGCCCGCTTGGAGCTACTACACGCCCGACTTCGCGATCGTCAGACCGGGCTGGCGGGCTCAGGGCCCGTTGCCGATGGTTATTGAGGTCGATGGCCGCGACTTCCATGAACGTACTCGCGAGCAGGCGGAACATGATCGTGCGCGGGATCGCTTCATGACCGGACGCGGTGCCGTCGTGCTTCGCTTTACTGGATCCGAGGTGTGGCGCGACGCAGGCCGTTGTGTTGAAGAAGTGATGGTCTGCGCATCGAAGCTTCATGCTGCCCATCGACGTCAACAAGTCGGCGATCGTATCGAGGCATGATCAGTTCAAACCACGTCTAGCTCGACGGAGTGAAGAGCCGGCACCCACCGGCCTGGCGTGGTTTTTTTCTGGGAGCGGCGGGACGCATGTCGAAAGCGAAATCTCCGGACTCGACATTGGATAGGTCGAACGATCCTTACTCAGCAATCATTGCCAATGTCAGTAGTGCAAGAATTGCCACGCAGCTTGCAGCGTTCGCACCTTGGTGGCGGGCTACGTCAAATAGCGAACCGTTCCTGCTCTGGCTTCGCACATGCCCTATCTCGGAGAGCCTTGAGTTAGAGGCTTACAAGCTCATGAAGGCTCTGCTGAAAATCAAGATGATTCAGGAAAACCCTGAATTGCACATGAGTAACTTTCAGCGGTCGACGAAGATGTGGGCGGATCGGCCGCGACGACTGCAGGATGCTATTGCAGCATGCGAGACCGCAAGAGAGAAACTGAGAGCCTGCTACGCTGAGGAAAATGAAGATGTCGCCCAGCTTGATCAGATCATCAGCACTCTCATTGCATTACACGAGCAGAGTGTCGGCGATTGCGACCCAGATCGAATCGCTGCGTTTGTCGGTCTGGATCCGAGGATGATTGGCAAACGGGGCGGAGCGAAGAAGTCGCCCTTGAACGGGGCGGCAATTCAGCAGGTCGCGGCTTTCGTTCCACTACCGACCATCAACCGGTACGCGAGCATATCCAGCCTCCTCGCATTGGCTAATCTCAATATCGCATCAGCGACGATCCGGTCGATTCTCGATAGCAGACAGAGACAGGGGTAAAGGGTTTTATAGCCTAGGGTCGTGTTTCCCTTTATCCGATGCCGCTTTTTACTCTCCATCCATACAGGTAAGTCCCTGAGATAGAGAGAGGTGGCAAATGGTCCATGTTCAAAGCCCCGAGCACAAGGAGAGTCTGCTTCGACTCCGCGCCGTGATGGAGCGCACCGGCTACAGCCGCAGCACGCTTTACAAGCTCATCGCGAGCGGCGAGATGGCACCGCCGATCCCGCTGTTCGGTCGCTCTGTTGCCTGGCTCCAGTCCGAAGTTGACGCTCACATCGCGGCCAAGATCGCTGCGGCTCGCAAGGCCGCGTAACCATGGCCCTAGCCAACGAAAAAGCCGCCCCGGGCTGGCACCCGGAAGCTGCTCGCAAAGCACTACTCGGCAGCCGGAAGCTTACCCCCTTGCGCCGCTCTGGTGAAGCCACAGCCGATGCGGTGCTTCGCGAGTCTCAGGC